>SCPO01000044.1_pt1 | contig 47189 bp, 53 predicted proteins | sample 6106821 | NCBI WGS metagenome assembly SCPO01 (sample SAMN10720448, study PRJNA508395) | human gut metagenome | isolation source: Participant 2 stool, 0 month | host: Homo sapiens | collected 2017 | reverse complement strand
ATTAACAATACAGACCAAAGGCCGACTTTTACTGGAATTACCATAGTCCGAAAATGAAATTGGTCTCAACAGCTAAGCGCCAAAGATTTGTGACTTATGTACACGTATGAAACTTTTAAATCTTAGCTGTTGCTATTTGTCATCGTATAATAGCCGCATTTGTGTTTTCATGAATGCTAATCTTTCTTTGTCAAACCACTCGGTTTTATATCAATTTTAGTATAAACCTGTCCTAACTTTATGTGTAGACGCTTAATATTTACGTATGAAAATAGTAGATTTATTGGGAGGAGAGGCTGAGTACTACCTGAACCATACATGTAAGACGATAGACAAACAACTTATCCATATTCCGGGACCGGATATGATAGATAAGGTATGGATGAATTCCGACAGGAATATCCACATTGAAAGTTTGCAGGCTTTATACGGACATGGACGTCTGGCCAATACGGGCTATGTATCCATTCTGCCTGTAGACCAGGGCATAGAACATTCTGCAGGAGCGTCTTTCGCCCCCAATCCGCTTTATTTCGATCCCGAAAACATCATAAAGCTGGCCATTGAAGGAGGGTGTAATGCCGTGGCATCCACATTCGGTGTAGTTGCCTGTACGCAAATACGCATAAGATACCTTTATCGTCAAGCTGAACCATAATGAGTTGCTGACTTATCCGAACAGCTACGACCAGGTAATGTTCGGTACGGTGAAAGAGGCATGGAACATGGGCCGTAGCTGTCGGCTACCATTTATTTTCGGTTCAAACGCCGCCGCCAGATAGTGGAAGTGTCACAGGCTTTTGAATATGCCCACGAACTGGGAATGGCTACTATTCTGTGGTGCTATTTGAGAAACAGCAGCTTCAAAAAGGATGGTACCGACTATCATGCCGCTGACTCTGATGGACAAGCCAACCATATCGGGGACCATTAAAGCCGATATCGTGAAGCAGAAGCTCCCATCCAATAACGGCGGTTTCAAGGCTATCGGATTCGGAAAGACAAACGAGTGTATGTATTCGAACTGACCACTGACCATCCGATAGACCTTTGCCGTTATCAGGTGGCGAATGGCTATATGGGACGTGTCGGATTGATTAACTCGGGCGGTGAATCCCATGGGGAATCCGACTGCATGATGCTGTCGTAACGGCAGTAGTAAATAAGCGTGCAGGTGGTATGGGCTGATCAGCGGTCGTAAGGCTTTCCAGAAACCGATGAAAGACGGAGTTCAACTTCTGAACACCATTCAGGACGTATATCTGATTCTTCAATAACCATTGCATAAAGAAGAAGTATCCATGAAAAGAATAGTGTTATTACGTCATGGCGAAAGCCTATGGAACAAAGAAAACCGTTTTACTGGATGGACGGACGTGGATTTAAGCGAGAAAGGAGTTGAAGAAGCCTGCAAGGCAGGCGATGCATTACGGAGGCTGGATTTTCTTTGAGGCAGCCTTACACTTTACTTGAAACGTGCCGTAAAAACGTTGAACTGTGTCCTGGACCGGCTGGATGAAGACTGATTCCGGTTGAAAAGACCTGGCGGCTGAACGAGAAGCATTACGGCATGCTTCAGGGACTGAATAAGAGTGAAACAGCGGTCCAATATGGTGAAGAACAAGTACACATCTGGCGAAGAAGCTATGACGCGGCTCCCGCCCGGTAGGCAAAGATGATCCCCGTAATCCGGGCATGGATATCCGCTATGCCGGTGTGCCAGATAGGAACTTCCCGTACGGAATCCCTGAAAGATGCTATTGGGCGTCATGCCTTACTGGAAATGCATCATCTTTCCCGCATTGATGTATGACAGCCTGCTGGTAGTCGCCCATGGCAACAGCCTGCGCGGAATCATCAAGCATCTCAAAGGATTTCCGATACGGATATTTCCAACCTGAACCTGCCTACGGCGGTTCCTTATGTCTTTGAATTTGACGACAGACTGGTTCTTGTCAAGGACTACTACCTTGGAAACCCGGAAGAGATACGGAAACGGACAAAGGCTGTAGCCGAACAAGGTATGATCAGACGATAAAATCCGTCAATCAGACTGGATTGTCTTTTTGAATATTTTATTTATTAACAATTAAAAAGGAGGTAAAATGGTACCTGTAAAACAAACCAAATTGCCGAGTATTTTAACGATTTTTCGAGAATGAGTGGCTGGCAAGCAAACGCTACGGCTCCATGCCATCTGCCATCAATGATTGAGAATGACAAGGACTACAAGGTTGAACTGGCCCGGAATGACAAAGGATGATTTCAAGGTGGATGAAAGACAACAACCTGACAATCTGCATGGAAAAAAGGAAGAGAAGAAGGAGGAGAAGAAAGACAAGAAGTATCTCCGCCGCGAATTCTCATATTCCAAGTTCCAGCAGACCATCCTGCTGCCTGAAAATGTGGAGAAGGATAAGATCTCCGCAAAAGTCGAACACGGGTCTGTCCATCGATATTCCAAAATCGAGGGAAGAAGGAACAGGAAACCACCAAACTATCGAGGTTAAATATTATATTCCTGATGGAATGTCTACGGACAGGCTTTTTGTTCGGAAAGCCGTCACCTTAACAGACACTTCCGAACAGGAACCAAACAACCGATGAAGGAATTCAATTTTGAAAAAGAACTACTTGGCGTACAGGACGAACTGTTCCGTTTGCGTACAAACTGACAGCCAACAGGAGAAGGCGGAAGACCTGTTGCAGGATACCCTGCTCAAGGCAATGCTTCACAAAGAAAGTTTACAACAAGAACAATTTCAAAGGGTGATGTTATATCATCATGCGCAACACATTTATCAACGGTTACCGGGAGGTTATCGGGAATTCCCGCCTGTATTATCCTCCGATCCTGCATATTATTCCGGATCATGGACGACTCTACAGAGGAGGTGGAAGAACTATGATGCAAAAAGATACGTAATGCCATCAACAGTGTCGGAGTCACATTATGTCGTTTATGTGTCGGTTCAAATATCGTGAGATAGCGGAAAGAAAGGCGTGAGTTTGGGAACTATAAAAAGCCGTATTTTTACTGCGGAAAAACTGAAAGCTATATTGGCTGAGAATGAAAAAAATAAAACAGATAGATGGAAAAATGAATATATAGGAATTTGACTTCCGAGGGGACGCTTCGGAATGAACGCGGCCATCCGTGCCGTGACCCGCGCCGCCATTTTAACGGATTTAAAGTGAAAGGAATTTATAGAGGTTACGAGGGGCTGATTGCCGAAGTGAAAGAACTCACTACGGAAGACGTAAGCAGCATTATCCAGAGGGGAGGTACCATACTGAAAACAGCCCGCCCGAGACTTCATCACTCCCGAAGGACGCAAGAAAGCTTATGAGATCATACAGAAAGAGAACATCAATGCATTGATAATTATCGGTGGAGACGGTTCTGACGGGAGCCCGGATCTTGCGGAGGAGTATGATGCATAGATGGGTTCCGGCACCATTGACAATGATCTGTACGGCACCGATTTTACCGGATATGATACGGCCCAACACCATCGTGAATGTGTGGACAAAATCCGGATACGGCAACCCCTCCCGCATGACCGCATTTTGTCGAGTGATGGGGCGTGATGCGGGCTTCCTGGCACAAAACAGCGCAATAGCTTCCGGTGCTGAAGCGGCCATCATCCGGAGGACAGGACGGACGTGGACCAGTTGGAAACATTCATCGGACGTGGATTCAGAAAGACGAAAACAGCAGCATCGTAACACCGAAAGTCCTGAAAACAAGAATGGAGGTGCCATGTATTACGCCGACCGGGTAAAGAAGGAATATCCCGGGTATGATGTCAGGGTTTCTATCTTGGGCCATCTGCAACGGGGTGGTACCCGAGTGCCAATGACCGTATACTGGCAAGCCGGCTGGGTGAAGCCGCAATCCAGGCCTTAAGAAGGCCAGCGAATGTTATGATAGGCATACGGAACAACGATTGTTTATGTTCTTTTGTCCAGGCAATCAAAAGGACAAGACCTATTGACAAAAGCCTGATCCGGGTCCTTAACGAATTATCGATATAAAATAGCCGTCAACATGTCAGAAGTTGCCCCTTAATATCGGATCTTGCCATAATTCTGATTATTGCCGGTATTGTAACCGTCATTTCAAGTGGCTGAAGCAACTGGTCATATTGGGCTACATTGTAGCCGGTATTATGGCGGGTCCTTCCGTCCCGACTGTTTCCGATCCTGCCAATATCAAAATATGGGCGGACATCGGTGTCATTTTTCTGCTGTTCGCGATGGGACTGGACTTTTCGTTCAAGAAATTGATAAATGTGGGCATTACGGCTATCGTTGCCACTGTCACTATTGTATGTGGCATGATGTTCATAGGCTATACAGCGGGGAATGCAATGGGGTTCTCCCACATGAGCAGTATTTTTCTGGGTGGAATGTTGTCCATGTCGTCCACGGCCATCGTATTCAAGGCCTTCAATGACATGGGACTTCTCCAACAGAAATTCACTGGCATTGTCTTGGGGATTCTTGTCATCGAAGATCTGGTGGCGGTAGTGATGATGGTTGTTCTTTCCACGTTGGCGGTAGGCAAACATTTTGAAGGGAAGGAGATGCTGGAAAGTATATTGAAGCTGGCCGCTTTCCTTATTTTCTGGTCGACATTGGGTATCTATCTGATACCTACCCTGCTGAAGAAGATACGCCGTTTCACCAGCAACGAGATTTTATTGATAACCTCTCTGGGACTTTGCCTGGGAATGGTGATGATTGCGACAAAAGCGGGATTTTCTGCCGCATTGGGAGCCTTTGTCATGGGGTCCCTGCTGGCAGAGACCGTTGAAGCGGAAAAAATCGCACATATCGTACAGCCGGTAAAAGACCTGTTCGCTTCCATATTTTTCGTGTCGGTGGGAATGATGATCGATCCTGCCATGATGTGGGAATATGCCGTCCCTATTCTTATCCTGACATTGCTGGTACTGTCCGGTCAGGTCCTGTTCGGGAGCTTTGGTGTCCTGCTTTCCGGCCAGCCGTTGAAAATTGCCATACAGTCCGGCTTTTCACTGACACAGGTCGGTGAGTTCGCATTCATCATCGCATCTTTAGGCGTCAGTCTGAATGTCACGGACAAGTATCTCTATCCGGTTATAGTGGCCGTATCTGTCATAACGACTTTTCTTACCCCCTATATGATACGGCTTTCGGAACCGGCATACCGGTTTATAGACATCCACATGCCTGGATTCCTGAAAGATTATCTCGTACACTATACGTCCGGGGCAATGACTGTAAAACACCAGGGCACTTGGCATAAACTGATCCGGTCTATGCTGGTGTCTGTCACACTCTATCTGGTCGTATGCGTTTTTTTCATCACTTTATATTTTTCCTATGTGCATCCTTTGATTAGGAAAAGTCTGCCGGGAATGGAAGGGAACTTGTTGGGCTTCATCATCATCTTTCTTGTCATATCCCCGTTTCTATGGGCCATCATCATGAAAAAGAACAATTCAACCGAGTTCCGTAAACTCTGGACGGACAACAAGTTCAACAGAGGGCCTTTGGTATCAATCGTACTTGTCAAAATACTGATTTGCACGATTATCATGATGAGTATCATTACCCATCTTTTCAATGTTGCCTTGGGAGCCGGGTTGGTAGTCTCTTCCATTATCATTGCCGTCATTTATTTTTCCAAGCGGATCAAGAAACGGTCGCTGACTATAGAGAGACAATTTATGGCAAACTTTCAAGGGGACGGATGGGAATGTACTTTCTACAGAAAGTGATACAGGCTCCACCCTTGGCAGCAATATCCCGTTCAAGGAATTACATTTGGCGGATTTCACAGTATCCCCTGATTCCATATATGTGGGCAGAACATTAAAAGAAAGCAGCCTGCGCACCTTGTTTCAGATAAATGTGATTTCAATCACCCGTGGAGAAAAACGCCTGGATATACCACAAGGGGAAGAGCATCTCTATCCATATGACAAGGTTACGGTCGTAGGTACGGACCGGCAGTTGGAAAGCTTCCGGACATCCATGGAGCAAAAGAAGGTAGAAAGGAACGGGAACGGAACATCCTCGCAGGATGAGATGGAAATAGGGCAATTTCCTGTCGAAGGAGGTTCACCATTGATCGGAAAGACGATCCGGGAGGCAGACATATCGGATAGCATCATTATCGGAATAGAGAGAAGTACCGTGAATATTATGAATCCAGACCCTGATACAATTTTCAAGGAGAATGATACGGTATGGATTGTCGGTAAACGAAAAATAATAAAAGGATTGAATAAAGATTAGAACTTATTTAATTTAATATAAAATGTCATGGAATATTCAAGTTATAATGTAAATACCCCTCAATGGAGGGAGATTACAGTAGGTTCACATCTTCCTGCAGAACTGCGGAAGCTTGCAGAAATCGCACATAATCTCTGGTGGACATGGAATGATGACGTAAAGAAACTGTATTGTGATTTGGACCCGGGACTTTGGAAAGAGGTGGAACAGAATCCGGTATTGTTTCTGGAGCGGATAAATTATGAAAAGCTGGTAGCGCTGGCACATGATGAGAACTTTGTCTATAAAATGGATGCCGTCTATTCCGCCTTCAAAAAATACATCGATGTGGAACCGGACCACCAGCGCCCGTCAATAGCTTATTTCAGCATGGAATACGGCTTGGATGAAGTTCTTAAGATATATTCCGGTGGTTTGGGAATGTTGGCGGGGGATTACCTGAAAGAGGCGTCGGACAGCAATGTGGACCTTTGTGCCATAGGACTTTTGTACCGTTACGGTTATTTTGACCAGTCGCTTTCCATGGACGGCCAGCAGACAGTCAATTATAAAGCGCAGAATTTCGGGCAGCTCCCGATTGAAAAGGTAATGCAACCGGATGGGAAACAACTGGTAATCCACGTCCCCTATGCCGACAGTTTTGTGGTACATGCCAATGTTTGGAAAGCCAGTGTGGGGCGTATCCCCCTTTATCTGCTGGATACGGACAATGAACTCAACAGCGAGTTTGACCGCCCTATCACTCACCATCTGTATGGAGGTGACTGGGAGAATCGGCTAAAACAGGAAATTCTGCTTGGCATAGGCGGGATGATGACGCTGAAAGCTTTGGGTATAACGAAGGATGTATATCACTGTAATGAGGGGCATGCCGCATTGATCAATATCCAGCGGCTTTGTGATTACATAAATGGCGGCTTGAATTTTGGGCAGGCCATGGAGCTGGTACGTGCTTCCTCACTTTATACCGTACATACTCCCGTACCCGCTGGTCATGATTATTTTGACGAAGGGCTTTTCAATAAATATATGAAGGGATATCCTGGCAAGTTGGGTATAACCTGGGATAACCTGATGGATCTCGGGCGTCACAATCCGGGAGACAAGGAGGAACGTTTCTGCATGTCTGTCTTCGCCTGCAAGACCTGCCAGGAGGTAAACGGCGTCAGCAAGTTACATAAATCGGTATCCCAGCAAATGTTTGCGCCGATCTGGAAGGGATACTTCCCGGAAGAGAACCATGTGGGTTATGTAACCAACGGGGTACATCTGCCTACCTGGTGTGCGGCAGAATGGAAAAAGCTTTTCAAGGACAATTTTGATGAGAACTTTTTCTGTGACCAGTCCAATCAGAAAATCTGGGAGGCTGTCTATGGCATCCCAGATGAAGAGATATGGAATACCCGGTTAAAACAGAAAGCAAAATTGCTGGACTATATCAAAAGCAAATGCAGCAAGGACTGGCTCAGGAGTCAGGTTGATCCGGCATTGAGCGTTTCCATTTTTGAGAGATTCAATCCCGATGCCCTTCTAATAGGTTTCGGACGCCGTTTTGCTACATATAAGAGGGCTCATCTTCTGTTCACGGATATAGACCGACTTGCTAGGATCGTGAATAATCCGAAATATCCGGTACAGTTCATCTTTGCAGGCAAAGCCCATCCCAATGACGGTGCCGGGCAGGGACTGATCAAGCAAATCGTGGAAATATCCCGGCGCCCGGAATTTTTAGGTAAAATCATATTCTTGGAGAATTACGACATGGACTGGCGCGCCATCTTATCTCGGGGTGGATATCTGGATGAATACCCCTACGCGGTTGGCAGAAGCTTCGGGTACGTCGGGCGAGAAGGCATTGATGAACGGTGTGCTTAATTTCTCCGTGCTGGACGGTTGGTGGTATGAAGGATACCGCAAGGATGCCGGATGGGCACTGACCGATAAAAGTACTTATCAGAATGAACAGTACCAAAACCAGCTGGATGCCGAAGCCATCTATTATTTGTTGGAGCATGACATCCTGCCACTATATTACGAGCATGGGGGGAAGAACTATTCGGAAAACTGGGTCAAGTATATCAAGAACTCAATCGCACAAATCGCTCCCCATTTTACCATGAAAAGACAGTTGGACGACTACTATGACAGGTTCTATAACAAGCTGTCAGAGCATTTCCATATTCTGGCAGCCGACAACTTTGCGAAGGCGAAAATGATGGCTGACTGGAAAGCAAACGTCCGGAGCAGATGGGATGCCATAGAAATCAAATCCATAGAGGCTGGGAATGGGCTGAATGCCACGGTTGAAGCCGGAAAGGAATATGAGGTGACGGTTGTCGTTGATGAGAAAGGCCTGGATGACGCAATCGGAATAGAATCGGTCATTATCAGGCATGAAGGCGGTCAGGATCACATATATGAGGTAATTCCCCTTTCCAGTTTCCAAGAATGGGAATTTATATACCTTTAAGGCGACATCCGGCATTTTCAACGCCGGAAGCTTCAAGCAGGCCTTCCGTATGTATCCCAAGAATGCTTTGTTACCTCACCGGCAAGATTTCTGTTATGTACGATGGTTTTAATGAACAGTAAAAGGATATGCAAAAACAACGTATGAGCGGGCAAAATCAAAAAACAGATAAACGGATAGCATGGCCGATCATCATCATGAACTTCACGGGAGTGTATGACTACGAGGCGTTTGCCCGGAACAATAAGTTTATATGGCTGGACTGTCGTCATCTTTATGGTACAGAGGGCTACTGTGACAGGGATGGTCTTTGGCTTTGAAGCGGATGATTGCTGATTATCCGGCGGAGGGAGTCCATTTCATCGATTCAGGCAATTATCATTATTTGACTAAATTCTGGACAGACAAACTCGAAACTCCGTTTTCGCTGATTGTGTTCGACCACCATCCCGATATGCAGCCACCGTTGTTTGACAACATACTTTCTTGCGGAAGTTGGGTAAAGGATATATTGGACCATAACAACAACTGCAAGAAAGTAATTATCGTAGGTGCTTCAGACAAACTGATACAGGCTGTGCCGAAAGGATATGAAAGACAAGTCCGGTTTTACAGTGAAACTACGCTCATGCACGAAGAGGGTTGGCAGGACTTTTCTTCCGGACATATCAACGGGCCGGTTTACATTTCCATAGACAAGGATGTCTTGAATCCGGCTTCGGCAGCAACAAACTGGGATCAAGGTTCTCTCAGCTTATGGGAATTGGAGAAACTGCTGGCTGTTATTCTTCAGAAAGAACAGGTAGTGGGCATTGACATCTGTGGGGAATGCTCCACAACACTCAATCTTTTTGAAGAAAAACGGGAAACCATCATGGATAGCCGGGCAAACAAAGAATTGCTCAGACTTATCCGGTCATCCTCCGGCCTTCAATAGAATTAGTTTTTTCTTGTTATTATAATTTATCATATAAAAATAATTTAGCTTTATGAAAACAATTGTTCGAAGAATTGGGCTTGTTGCACACGATGCAATGAAAAAAGACATGATAGAGTGGGTTCTCTGGAACTCGGAACGTCTGATAGGACATAAATTCTATTGTACGGGTACAACCGGTACACTAATTAAAAAAGCCCTTGAAGAAAAACATCCTGAAATCAAATGGGATATCACAATCCTGAAATCTGGTCCTTTAGGAGGTGACCAGCAAATTGGTTCGCGGATCGTAGAAGGAGAAATAGACTATCTGTTCTTTTTTACAGATCCGATGACACTACAGCCGCACGATACGGATGTGAAAGCATTGACCAGACTGGCTGGAGTTGAAAATATTGTTTTCTGCTGTAACCGTTCGACTGCGGACCACATTATTACGAGTCCTTTATTCACTGACCCAACTTACGAACGTATTCATCCGGATTATACCAATTACACGCAGCGTTTTGAAAACAAGGGAATCATATCTGAAGCAGTGGAGCAAGTGAAAAAGCGGAGGAATAAAAGTGAGAATAACATTTCCAAATGAACTGTAATAAGTAGTAGCATATTTATAAGGCTATCTAAGAAACAAGTTGTTTACATCTTTCAGAACTGGTATCTACTGAATGGTAATCTGCTAAGGTTGTGTCAAAACGTTGGCACAACCTCTTTTATATTTTACAGTTCTTGTTATATTTTCTTTTGGCTATGCTTTTTTCCGGGCGCGGATTTTTCCGGTTGGCAAGCTTTCCTTTAAGCGTATAGCCTAGCCAGTCTGAACATGAAGAATTTCAGATCAGCCACCCCTCTTAACTGGCTTCGAAGAGCTTTGATTTTAGCATTGAACGACTCCGCTGAAGCATTTGTCAATCGTTCTTCAAAATTTTAGGGGAAATACCTAAAGATACAAAAAAGCCAACTAATTCGCAATACTTTTAGTATGAATTAGTTGGCTAATTTTATAGGATTTACTGAATATCCCTAGTTAAAACAGCTATGCACAATTCCTTTTATTCCGTTTTCAGGTCTATGGCATACAAATTGTCAATAATACCATCTGCTAAGCCAATGACCGGAACATGGATATACTCAGCTTTGACAATACCTGCAATTATCAGAAATATCCCAGCGGCGGGAACAATAACATCTGCACGGTCAGTTTTCAGATTAAATTCTTCCATGCGCTGTTCAAGAGTTAGAACTTTTAACTTATCATACAGCTCCTGCAAAGAAGTGATTGGCAAACGTGATTGTTTCTTATCCTTTTTATCAGCAAGACGATAAAGTTTATTAATATTTCCACCCGAACCTATAATATTGACACCTTGAAAATCAGCAGTTAAACGAGTCAAGTCACTTTTCATCTGTTCCCAACTACCTTCTCTTACAGAATTGCTCAACATTCGGACGGTACCTATATTATATGATAGAGACTGTACCAACTCTCCGTTGATGAGAAAATTTATTTCCGTACTTCCCCCACCGACGTCTACATATATATAGTTTCCGGCACGGTCTTCCAAACACTCGATATGATTGTTATAAATCATACGTGCTTCCTCTTGACCGTTAATCACTTCAATGTTGATTCCCGTATCTTTCCATACCTTTTTGATTACAGACTTGCCATTTTGGGCATCACGCATGGCAGAAGTGGCACAAGCCCTATAGTTTGTCACTTCATAAATTTTCATCAATTGTCGGAAAGCCTTCATCAACCTGCGCAATTTCATCACCTTTGCATCCGACACTTCTCCCAAGGAAAAAACATCAAAGCCTAAACGTAGAGGTACACGCAGGAGCATCACTTTGGAAAGGCGCTTATTGGCTAGATTCTCATTATTCTTCACCTTTTTGATTAACAACCGCACTGCGTTAGAGCCGATGTCAATAGCTGCGTAACATTTACTATCAGTCATTCGTTATATGTGATTTGTAATACTTATATAGTTCTTCTTGCGAGCGAAAAGATTCTTCGGTATCCGTTGTCCAAAGGCAGTTCTTACCGCTTCCGTCGACAACGCTACCCTGACAATTACCCCGGAGTCCAAAATCAATGACTTTCCATAAATCCTCCTTGATTCGAGAATCATAAACGGGAGTGATTACTTCCACCCTGTTATCCAAGTTGCGCGGCATCCAGTCCGCCGAACCGATAAAAGTCTTATTCTCTCCACCCGCTGCATAAATCAAAGAAATCTTCAAAAGATCGCAGCTTAAAGAAAATGAACAGATTTGTATAGTGATGAACAAAAAAGAGGTGCATCGTGCATTACGACACACCTTCTTGTTGATTTATATCTATATAAACCTATAATTTAAATTAGATATTCAAACTTTTGATATCAATTTGATTGAATGTAGATAAAATATAAAGAACAAGTCTGATGAATCCTCAAATTCAATAAATTGACTCATGGCCATCACAATCTATTTGGCTATTCATGCCACCGTTATTGCTTATTCTAACTCTTCAAAAGAGTAGGAACAGCGTGCAGGCAAAAGATCAGTCCATGAATTACTATCGATAGCATCTCACAGAGAAATGGTATATTTCAGTCCTTTATCGGGAGCCACAATAAAGTTCGTTACCTCGAAATTTACATCGCCACCTTTGATACCCTGTTTAAACCCGATACGGACAGTGTAACGCGTATGTGGCTTTAAGGTCATATCCCGGAAATACACCAATAAAGTGTCATGCGCTGTCTTTTTCAGTTTCAAAACAAGATCCGTCACATTGGTGATAGAGAGCGTCACTCCTTGCTCATTACGACTTACCTCTTCAATCTTCACGCACTTTTCAAAAGGGACGAAGCAAGTCTTCTCGTCCTATCAGCAACTCATGAAAATAAGCAGCAGTACGGCGATTGTCTAAAGCTTCGCGGATACCTTGCAAAGAGCGTTCCTTCGCAAAGACAAACGTCATGGTACGGTGTTCTCCTTTCTCAAAGTCGTAATCAGTCTGAATCGGCTGATGAATATCGGAAGTACCGATCATCGTAAGGTTTTTATCCAAACACCACTGAATGGCTTCAGGCATATACAAATGACCGTTTGCCACTTCGATACCGTGCATACAGCCTTCTTGATAGAGTGCTGTATGTTCTGGCCACCACTTGGTCGTATCCGGTTGTTGACTATCCCATCCGGGATGGTTCCAAAACATAAAAGCGCCCTGCTTTTTGGCTTCACGAAAAGCATCCTTGTAGTCTTTTTGTTCCAATGGATTGGAATCAGACAAGAAGATGGCATTAAAGTGTCCGGGTGCCATGGCTCGCGTAATCTCACTGCCCTTAATCAAAAGTATCCCCAACTTCTCAGCTTGTTCCCGACAAAGGTCGAACGAACGGTTATGATCCGAAACAACATCCTGTTTGTGAGGGCGGTACTCAATATGTTCTGTCAGTGAAATGGCATCCAGTCCATCCCGGTAGGCTTCATCTACACGCACGGTAGGCCAAACCAGACCATCGGAGAACACAGAGTGCATGTGAAAGTCACACTTCAACGTGGTATATCCGTCCAAATCAGGAACCTGAATTTCATTCCGGCGTTGCGCCTGTCCACTCATCAAGCAAGTGGTCAAAAGGAATGCACTCACCAATACTTTCTTTACTTCCATATAATCTATTAATTTAAATGATGAATTTACTATTTCCAAGCAGGGTTTAGAGGCAATAAAGCAGGATTATCCGCATACCGACAAAGTTCCATTTGGCTGATTACTGAATGCTCCATCAATCCACATCCTCTCCAAAAAGACATTGGCGCAGCGACGGATAAAAGTGGCACACTACCCATGCCGGAAAGGACTTTTGCTCTATGATTCATGTATTTGATGATATATGCCTGTTATTGATATGGTGGCAAAAATACCGGCATCATATTACATAGCAGTTAAGTGGCAGAAACGTTTCAATGACAAAATAAAGTACGTTTTTTTACATTAATCGATTACAATCCACCTACCCGGAACCTCTCCCCGAACTCCTCATACTTGGCAACGATACCTTAATATATACGAGCGGTCATCTTTGACTTACCGGTTTTTTTATGTAATATTTTCTTAACGCTTTCGAATTTGGAACTTAACCAGTTTCGCTTTCCCTGTAATACGGATATGCCTTACTTTGCGACCGTTTTTAAGAGTTATTGACTACTTGTCAACAAAGGATTTTTAGTTATTAAATATTGTTATATGAAATTACGTTACTTACAGATTGCATCGTCTATCTGTATTACATGCTGTCACTTAGGGATGTCTCATCCTGCTCTTGCATCACAGACTTACAGCAAGATGTTGACCAAAGAGTATGTTGTGACAAAGAAGAATGTCAACGGTACCATTGTTGACAAGGATGGAAATCCACTGATTGGAGTAACCATCTTTGAGAAAGGTACAGACAACGGATGTATCACAGATTTCAACGGCCAATACCAGCTCTCGCTATCCAATCGGGATGCTGTCATTGTCATCTCCTACGTTGGATACAAGACACAGGAACTGAAAGGAGACCAGCTGGTCGAGAAAATTGTGCTCGAAGAAGATGCAGTTGCGCTGGATGAGTTGGTCGTTGTCGGATACGCCGTCCAGAAAAAGAAAGAACTGACCGGTTCAACCTCCTCACTCAAGGCCAGCGACAAAAAGCTTTCGGTAACAACCAGCTTGGACCAGATGATGCAAGGTAACCTGAGCGGTGTAAACATTACGAACGCATCAGGTATGCCCGGTGGAGCTGTCCGTGTCAGCATCCGTGGTGTAGGGTCTATCAACGGCTCAAACGAACCATTGTTCGTCATTGACGGTATACCTGTAAGCAACTCGGACAATTCAGGCGTCAACGGACGCTTTGGTGGTAGCGTGCAGAATCCGCTGTCCATGCTCAATCCCAACGACATCGAGTCAATAGACGTACTGAAGGATGCAGCGGCAACGGCCATCTATGGTTCGAGAGCTACCAACGGTGTTGTGATGGTCACCACCAAGAGAGGAAAGAAAGGCCAACGGACAATCGTAAATCTTAGTGCTTCATACGGTTTGCAGTCACTTCCCAAGGAAATCGAAATGGCTGACTCGGATCTTTACCTTACTGTTCGTAACGAAGCCGTCAACAACTACAATACCCAAAACAACCTGAAACCGGGAGACAACCTCTACAAGACTCTGGAAGTCAACCCCCGTCCGGGACAACCCGATACAGACTGGATCGATCTCATTACTCACGACCAAGCAGCCGTACAAAACTACGAGGTTTCGGTTTCCAGCGGTAGCGAAAAGACGCGTTTCTACTCTTCTTTGGGATACTTCGACCAGGAAGGTATTATCCTTACGAACCGATTCCGGAGATATTCACTCCGCACCAATGTCGACCACGACATCTCCAACGCCTTCCAGACTGGGGTGTCCATTGCACTCCAGCAAAACCATTAACAACCGCGTTCCCAATGACAACGTCGGCAACGGCATCTTTACACGCTCCATCGAGCAGCGGCCGTTTGATGTGCCGTTCAAAGAAGATGGAAGATACATGATTGGAGGCGTGGATATTCCACGACACAACGGGATCCAGGTCCTAAATGAACAAAAGTCCAAAAACGAATGGTACAGAGTGCTGGCCAACGCCTACCTGACCATCAAACTGTTGGAAGGACTGGAATACAAGCTCAGCCTGAGCGGAGACATCCGCTATTCAAACGACTATCTGAAGCTGACTAAGGACCATCCCTACGGCAGTCCGAAAGGTGAGATTACAGACTATCGTTCGATGATGCAGAATTATCTGATCGATAATACATTGACTTATACCAAACAGATCAAGGACTTCAATTTCACGGCATTGGGAGGGTACTCCATGCAAGAAATCAACACAGATGCCAGTTCTATTGTCGGCAAGGACTTCCCGTCTTCACAATTTGACTACATCAACGCGGCAGGTAGAATCAACAGCGCTTCTACCACCGGAGGAAAGAATCGACTCATCTCTACCTTCTTCCGATTGAACATGGGTTATGCGGACAGATACCTTTTCACCTTCTCTATCCGTGCAGACGGTTCATCCAAGTTCGCTGACGGTAACCAATGGGGTACCTTCCCATCGGTGTCAGGTGCTTGGCGCATCAGCAACGAATCCTTTTTTCCAAAAGACGGAATCATCTCGGACCTGAAGCTGCGTGCCAGCTGGGGTATGACCGGTAACCAGGAAGGAATTGGAAACTATGACTCCCGTTCACTGGCAAATGGCGGACACAACTACAACGGCCGGACGGCATTGCTATCACCACCCTGGCCAATCCGGACTTGAAATGGGAAAAGTCCGACCAGACAAACATCGGTCTGGACCTGTCGCTGTTCAATGACAGAGTCACTGTCGGTATGGACTATTTCATCAAGAACACGAAAGACTTGCTTTATGACCGCCCGCTGCATACTACAACTGGATTCTCATCCATTACCCAAAACATCGGCAGCATGCGAAACACCGGTTTCGAATTCAATGTAGAGAGTCACAACATCATGAACGACCGGTTCAGCTGGGATACACAGTTCAACATCTCAACGATCAAGAACAAGCTGACCTCACTGATTGATGAAAAGCCCATTCCTGTAGGCAACCATGTCCTTCAGGTGGGACAACCCATCGGATCCTTCTACATGTATAAAATGGATGGTATCTATCAAGATAATCAAGAGGTTCCTGAAAAACTTTATGCCAAGGGGGTTCGTGCCGGTGACATCAAGTATGCAGACAAGGACAATGATGGTGATTTGACACCCGCCGACAAGGAAATCGTCGGAAAGCCCCTTCCGGATTTCTTCGGTGGTCTCACCAACCGGTTCAGATACGGCAATTTCGACCTGACCATCTTCAACACTTTCTCCGTTGGCAACGATGTCTATGCTACCGGTATGGGTGGTATTGATGCCGTTGGACACAACAACTACGGCATGCGTAAGGACATTGCTGCCAACCGATGGACCGGCCCCGGCACAAACAACTCGATACCTCGTGCCATGATCAGCACGCACAACACACAGGCATCTACCTACCTGCTTCATGATGGCTCATACTTCAAATTCAAGGATGTGACACTGGGGTATACCCTTCCGTCAAACCTGACCCAGAAGCTGAACATCAGCAATATGCGTGTGTACCTGTCCGCACAGAATCTGTGGACCATCAGCTCTTATCCTGGATATGACCCTGAAGTCAGCTACTCAGTCAACAATTCCAAGACAATGGGCGAGGATGCCATGACCGTTCCTCAGTTGCGTACGTTTGTCTGCGGCTTCAATCTTACTTTCTAAATATAATTCATTTATAATCGATATTCATCATGAAACTAAATCATCTGATATATACATTAATGCTGGGCACCGCGTTGGGTACCAGTTCCTGCTCCTGGTTGGATCTGGAACCTGCAACGGCCGTCTCACCCTCCATTCTCGGACAAGGTGAAGTGGAACAACTGCTAACCGGTACCTACCGCTCGTTACAGAACGACCCGGGTCGCGACACCTGGGTACTCTTTGACATGCGGGGCGAGAATCTGATCAATACCTACCTGAGCGGTTCCAATGACTTTGTAAACAACGAGATACCCTCCAATAACGGTACGCTGCTTACGATGTGGCGTGGTTACTACAAGGCCATTTACAATGCCAATACCACCCTTTCCATCCTTTCCAATTTGGAGCCCAGTGAAAAGAACACCCATATAGAGGCACAGGCTCGTTTCCTCCGGGCATACGCCTATTACTGTCTGGCCACACGCTGGGATGGTGTTCCCATCATCAAGGACAATACCCTGGAGAACGTAAAGCGTGACAAACAGTCCGCTGTGTTCAACTTCATCAAGGAAGAGTTAAGTTTTTGTATCGATGAAGGACATTTGAAACCTTTTGGTGAAACTTCGGGCGCACCCTTCACGGTAAGCCTCGAAGCAGCCCAAGCTCTGATGGCACGCTTGGCCCTGACAACCGGAGATATGGAAACGGCCAAAAATATGGCTGAAACGCTGATCGCAAATCCCAAATTCAAACTCAGCGAAAACTACGACAACATCTTCACGACAACCAACAACAGCGAGATAATCTTCAGTTTCCGCAACAACACTAGCGAAGGAGGCCAGAACTTGTACGCCCTGTTCACCACCTACAACTCACCGATGAAAGGAAGCTGGTTTCTCTGCCCGTCTCCCGAATCGGAGAAACTGTTCGAGGATCCGGCTGATACGCGCAACAACACCTGCATCACTACGCTGGAGAGCGTTTCCGAAACCTATATCATCATGAACAAGTTCAGAGATTTTACGCCGCTCATCGTTTCACGTATTGCAGAAATGTACCTGATTAGTGCGGAAGCACAAGGACGGAACGGACTGAATAGACTGAACGAGCTGCGCCGTTCAAGAGGATTGAATCCGTACAACAACTCGGATATTGCTTCGGAGGAAGACTACCAGAAGAAAGTAGCCCTGGAACGCAGAAAGGAACTTTACTGTGAGGGCTTCCTGTTTTTTGACCTGATTCGTACCAACAAGATTTCCGAAGAGGTAGTGTCCATGAACGGAAAGACAAACCTTTATCTTCCCTTGCCGGAATCAGAGGTGCAATACAATCCCAACCTCAACGAATATAACTGATAAACCAATCCCTGTTATTCATCGTTGCCCTGCTCGGTCGGGATACTGTTGGTTTCTGTTGGGACAGCCTGCCAACCTCTGTTTCGATTGGAATGTGAAGGGCAACGGAAATAGTCACTATCGGGCGTTGGGAATACCCCAACGCCCAACTTTTAATGGATTCTCATGAAAAAACTGAAAACCGCCTTTATTTCCCTACTGTGCTTGTCTTGCATGACAATATCCAACAAGGGATCAGCTTCAAACCCGGTACTGCGTATTTCGGACGGGTGGGTGGCAGACACCATTGCGCCGGCACTGATACATTACCGATTCGCCGGATATGACTCCATCAGCCAAGCGCACCAAAATGTAGACGTTCTCGAGGTCGACCTGACCTCCCCAAGTTATGATATACAGCTTGTTTACGAAGAGCATGGGGATTCCCTATCTTCTGTAGCGGAACGCAACAATGCGGCTGCCGCCATCAACGGAACCTACGAGGCCGAAGCATCGTTCATCAAAATCGGAGGTAGACTCCTTGCCCAAAACCGTTTGGACAGCACACACATTCGATACTGGAAACACGAAGGTGCCTTCCTGTTCGATGACGACAACAAGAACATCGACATCCGATTTGCCAGCGACTCGACTTTTCTTTCACACCCCGCAGCAAACATTTTATCCGGTGCTCCCATGTTGATAGACAACAACGATCCTGTAGGGCTGAATTTTACCGGAAACGTAGAAGGAATGGACCTGAACAAGCTTGATTACGAAGACTTCAGAAGGCACCAGGGAGTGAGACACCCGCGGACAGCGGTAGCACTTACAGAGCATAAGAAACTGCTTTTGATAACCGTTGACGGAAGAAGTACCCAGGCGGCAGGAATGTCTGCAAACGAACTGACCCGATTTCTACTTACTTACTTCTGCCCCCAATCAGCCTTGAACCTGGATGGTGGAGGGTCCACTACCATGTGGATTGCCTCTTCAGAGCAGCGAGTAGGAGGGGTCGTGAACCATCCGACTGACAACAAGAAATTCGACCATGCGGGACAACGCAGAGTAACCTCGTTCATTGTCATCAAATCATCTGAAAACCATGAATAAATATCTCAGTTTCATCTTTGCTTCAGTGCTCACACTCACGGGCGTACAGCTTTCCAAAGCCAGCAATCCATCGGATTCCCTGGCCATCGTATCGGCCAAATGGGAGAGAACATCTTCACTGCAAGGCATCCAGTTGAAACAAGCTTCGATAGAAGGCCTGTTTGGAGGCAAGCAATCCATCAGCATCCTGACCATTGGAAGAGCGGAAGGCTATACAGCCTTTATTGCTACGACGGACTCGCTGACCACCACTAGCCAATTGGCTGAACAAAGCCGTTCTTCTGCAGCCATAAACGGGTCGTACTTCAGTATCAAGGAAGGCTTCTCTACCTGTTACCTCCGTAAAAATGAAGCGGTAATAGATACGACAACTACCGAAGAAAGGCATTTGCGTGTCAATGGTGCCGTACACATGGTGGATAACAATATCCGGATCATACCATGGAACGACGAAAATGAGAAGAAAGGGTTCCCGCTGGATGGGGATATACTTGCGTCCGGACCGCTCTTGATGCAGGACGGCAAGACGTGTGACTTCACGACGATAGATCGGGAATTCTCAGAGACCAGACATCCCAGAAGTGCCATTGCACTCACAAAAGAAGGTGACATAATGCTGGTAGCGGTAGATGGAAGGGCAGAAGGGCACGCAGATGGAATGTCCATTGCAGAACTTGCCTATCTTTTGCGAATTCTGAAGGCACATTGCGCACTTAATCTGGATGGAGGCGGTTCTACCACCTTATGGGTGAATGGTCAAGTGGTCAACCACCCAAGTGACAATAAGAAATTCGACAACAAAGGAGAAAGAAAAGTCCACAACATCATAGCCGTTCGAAGATTGACAAATCCATAGAGTACAACATGCTTGCTCACAGACAAATCGGGGAGTACTGCATCAATCATGCAGGAACAGTCTGAACAGGGAGGCCCTCGAATGGCTTGAAAGGACGGGGAACGGGAAGGTGCACGGGACCACCCGTCTTTTTCCCCGGGAAGAGTTTGCCGTGGAAAAAGGCTTTCTCATGCCCTATCATGGGACGCCACAACCACCGCAGGAGGAGATGAGGGAATACCATGTACGCAAGGACAATACAGTGCAGTACAGGGGGAATTATTACAGCCTGCCATGCGGAACTTACCGGAGCGGGCAGACAACCGTCTGGCTGCAGGAAACGGAAGGGAATGTGGAGCTGTACAACAAGGATACGGGGAAACTCATCTGCCGGCATGCGCTCTGTACCAGAAAGGGAAGGACCGTTTATGACGACTCCCACAGAAAACCGAGAAACGCCGGAGTGAAGATAGCCGAACGCATCCTTGTCCATGTGTCGGGCAACAGGGAGGTAGCCATGTGGATGGATAATCTGAAAAGGAGGAAGGAACGTTATTAACGTGAGTTCGAAATAAGAATAAATATATTTCACTTATAATTAGAAACATAGCGATAAAAGTATTAAATTTATAGTGCTGAATTATAACATTTAAACGATTACCACTATGTTTCCAGAGTCTAAAGTTACAGAGATTTATTGTATGGCCGATGATTTTTGCAAGGAATTTACATTGCAACAGGAAAAATATATGATTAAGGATATGAAGACCATGCATCGTAACAAACCCAACCGTATGAGTGATGCAGAGATTATGGTTATTCTAATCCTGTTTCACTCCGGTGGTTTCCGTTGTTTCAAGCATTACTACAAGGAGTATGTCTGTAAACATCTGAAACACCTTTTTCCTCGTCAGGTTTCTTATAACCGTTTTGTGGAACTGGAGAAGGAGGTATTGCTTCCCATGACCATATTCATCAAAGAGTACTGCTGGGAACTTGTACCGGCATCAGTTTCGTTGATTCCACTCCCTTATGTGTATGTCGTAACCAAAGAATCTTGATTCATAAGACATTTGAAGGGCTTGCCGAGCGTGGAAGATGTTCTATGGGATGGTTCTTCGATTCAAGCTGCATCTGATAATCAATGACAAGGGTGAAATCCTCAATTTCATGTTCACGCCTGGAAACGTGGATGACCGGGAACCATTGAAACAGGGTAGGTTTCTGGAAAACATCAAAGGAAAACTATGTGCAGACAAGGGATATATAGGTCAGGCTCTGTTTGAAAACCTTTTCCTTAATGGCATACAACTTGTTACTAAAGTTAAAAATAATATGAGGAACTCACTGATGAGTATTGCCGACAAGATTTTGCTAAGAAAAAGAGCCTTGATTGAAACGGTCAATGACGAACTGAAGAACATCGCACAGATTGAACACTCAAGACATCGTTCATTCAGTAACTTTATAGCCAACTCCTTGTCGGCTATCGCGGCATACTGCTTTTTTGAAAAAAAGCCCGCCATTGACGTAAAGTTTGTCAATGACGGACAACTTGCTATTTTTTGATTTTATTTCGAACTCACGTTTATTACAGGGATAATCTGGAGGTGATCCTGCGCATAATTCCCGGATATGACAAGAATACACTGATAGAGGCCATACGGATATGTCTGGACAAAGGCATCTATAACGGGGACTCGGTTAAAAGCCTGTGTGAATATGTGTGCAGGGGAAAGGAAAATGGAACAGAAATATACGGACTGGAGGATCACCTGCCCCGACAAGGCGGATTGATACAGTCTTATAACGAAATACTCAGGGATTATGACAAGACATAAGAAGGAACTCATGGAATGTGCACGTATGCTCAAGCTGGGCAATCTGACCGAACATCTGGAGGAACTCTGCATCAGGCCCGGAAAGCGGCTGACCTATCCGGAGTTTCTACTCGCCTGCCTCAGGGAGGAGGTCCGGACCAGGGAGAACCGGAAATATTTGTGTCGTTTGAAAGCGGCCGGGCTTCCTGCAAGGCATGATCTGGACCGTTACGACTTTACCCGGACGGAAGGAATCGACTCCAGAAAGCGCGCGAACTGCGCGAGCTGGTATGGAGTGGACAGGCATACAACCTGCTTCTGGCAGGCGGTTCCGGAACAGGAAAGACCTATATTGCCGCCGGACTTGTCCATGAGGCGGTGAAAGCCGGATACAGGGCATTATATGGTTACGCTGGAGGACCTTCTGACCTGTCTGAAGACAAGGGATGTTTCCAGGCATGCGATGAAAACCTACAAACGGATCATGAAGGCACAGCTGCTGGCCATTGACAATGCCACACTCTTTCCCTTGAAAAGAGAAGATATCATGTTGCTGTTCAAACTGGTGAATGAGTTTCAGGAAAAGACATCGCTTATCGTTACAGCCAACTACTCCCTTACAGAGTGGCTGGCAATACCGGGAGAGGAAGCTGTCGCAGCGGCATTGCTTGACAGACTGCTCTACTGTTGTGAGATTATACAACTGTCAAGAAACAGCTATCGGATGGAAAACAGGAAAACAATTTTTAGCAATCGGAGTGAAGATACAGACACTTTAAAAGAGTTAACAACTGTAAAGTAATATCCTGCTAAAAGTGGGATATATTAAATTACATAAAAATGAGGTGTGTAAATTTGCAAGGTACATGTGTGCCCCACTGGTATGATCCCTGTCTTTTATAATTTAAAGTCAAGCAAGAGAGGAAAGTAAATAGGGTTTAGTTTATGCATAGTAAATGTAAGATTTACTTGCAACAGGTAAAAGATTTTTAAGGTTAACAATGTATGCGGCATGCTAAAAAGTGATTATTATGTTGGAAGTTGTTCTATATAAGTATTTACTTTTTGTCGTTCAAAAGATATGACTTCAATATAGTAAACATACACTTTTTAGTTTGCCCTTATTTTTCGAATAAGATGAGTGAGTCATAAACATCAGTTACATATTATGAATACTTTCGGCTCTATCACGTATGAATTTTTTAACAATAAAAAGAACTATCATTTTGATTTAACAGGAGCTTTTAGTAACATTATTGAAGAAAGTGAAGCAATAGAATATGATGACGACGACGATGAGGATGAATTCGATGATGATGACGATGACTAACATCTCATTAATCCATAGCTTTTAAGTTTATTAAAGAAACAGGTCAGGACGCTATATCCTGACCTGTTTTTGATGTTAGTTAAGTCCTAATAGTTAGTTTGCTTTATTTGCTCTCAGCATTAGCTATTGATGCACGTACTCTGCTTAATGTTTCCAATGTCATCTGAAGATATGAAGCAATCATTGTCAAAGGTGCTCTTCTAGTTATTTCAGGAAAATGTTGCTGTAATCTAGCGTATCTGTCATTTGCTGATTCGAAACGTAAAATGTCAGCCTTTAATTGTGATAACATTAAGGAATTTTCAAAAAAACTCCGATATAGATAAGCTATATCACCATTAGCATCAGAAAGTTCTTCCATTATATCACGCGGAATTTCCCATAAAACACTGTTTTCTACAGCATCCATCATAAGATGTGTTGGCTCTCGGTTAAAATAGCTGTCAATACACCAGACAACATCTTTTTCACATGCTAAATGTTCTATCACATCCTTATCATGCTTTAGGTAGTGCTGTCTAATAAATCCCTTTTCTATATAAAATAGGCAATTACAGATATCACCTTCATTTAGAATTATATCACCTTTTTGATATTTCTTAGGCTGAATAATATCTGCAAAAAGGCGAATATTCTCCAACTTAAGTTTGCGATTAGGGCATGTTTCAGCTATAATCTGTTTTGCAATGTCAAATTGAATACTCATAGGCTAAAGTTATTTATATCCAACATTTTGTTTCAATTTTGGGTTCAAGTCTATACTTTTTTGTGGAATAGGAAAAACTGTGGTATACCCATTTTTCTCATCAGCCAGTTGGACTCGCTGATCGTATGATTTGTGATAAACTCCAAAACGCACCATATCTTGTCGTCGCCAGCCTTCCCATACTAACTCCAACAAACGCTCTTTCAATATGTTCTCAAGCGTAGCTTCTCGATATGGCATACCAACACGACCTCGGACTTCGTTCAACTCCAACGAGCCATCCTCACCATTACGTACCTTTGCCTCGGACTTCATCAGGAGAGCATCGGCATAGCGGAATAGCACGATGTCGTTATCCGGTTGTCTACCGTCGGAATGTGAGGTCCTATCAACCTCATATTTTGCCATACGAGCACCAGCTGTCTTGACATAGGAGCTTCCCGTAAGATTCAACTTTAGCTCCAATGGGAAATACTCCAACTGCTGTCCATTGTCCATCATTACAGGCTTTCCATCAACCTCTACGATGCCGGCATAGAAGTTCTTTTCAAAGCGAGCATCTACATCATCTGTGCCGTATCCGTTGGCTAAGACTGTTGAGATATTGGCACTGGTACCATTTTCCGATGAGCCCCCCAACGCACCGCCATGGTTGTAGTGTCGTGATCGGAAGAGATACCAGAACTGCGCAGCATAGAGGTTCTTATCCAACGGAATGGTGAATATGTTTTCGTTGGAGTTCTCGTTATGCACAGAGAAATTATAGCTATAATCGTCCTCCAACCGATAACCTACCTCGGCAAGTTTATTGCAATATTTGATACAGGTCTGCCAAGCGTTGAGTTTCTCACCATCGACGGTGAAAAATATCTCTTTACCGTTCCGTGGAACGCCATCAGTCCAATTATCATCACAATATATCTCGGCATTAAGAGCCAACTTAGCCAAAGGAAATTAGCTACAGGTGTTGTTATACGACCATAGTAGTTACCCATCTTATTACTACGCTCATTTGGCAACAACTCGGCAACCTCCTGCAACTCATTCACGATAAAACGGAAAACCTCGCTACGCTCGCTCTGCACAACTTCATCCTGCGGTTGTTCATAGGATGTTACGATGGGCACTCTGCCATACATATCCATAATGTAGTAGTAGAAAAGTGCTCTCAGAGCTCGCACCTCAGCTTCGTAGGCCACTCTCTGCTCCTCAGATAGGTTATGGCTATACTTATCGATGATATGCAGAGATTTGTTCGATAACACAACAACCTTGTAGAGGTATTTCCAAGTATTGTAGAGTGGTAAATCATTAGGACTCCACTTATGCTGATACATATTCGTCCACAAACCTCCATCGTACCAGTCGCCACCACGAATAGGTATCATGGCTTCGTCTGTAGTAAGTGTGTTATAGTCATAAATCCCACGACAGGTCCCCTGTAAACCCTCACTGTCTGCACTGCCACCAATGTAATTGTAGAGCACAGCCACTGCATTAATATATATGTTGTTGGCATTGTTGTAAATGTTTTCTTCATAAAGTTGATCTCTAGGGTCTTCAGTAAGACAAGAGGTCATCATCGTTGCCAAAGCAACCATCAATATGTTTATATATCTTTTCATAACTGTAAGCGGTTAGAATTGAATACTAAGACCTAACGAATAGGTACGATATAAAGGATAGGTGCGTTTGTCGTCAATGCCCAAAGTGTTGCTTACTACATAACTGTTTATCATTGGAGTAAGACCGCTATAGCCTGTGATTGTTGCAAGGTTGCTAATGCCTGCCGAAAGACGCAATGACTTCACAGCCTTGGATTTCATTGGAATATTGTAGCCTATGGTAATATGTTCAATATTTACATAGTCACCTTTTTCCAACCAATAGTCTGAAACATTCTGATCAATAATATTTTTTTCAGGAGCACCCTTCAATACATTGTAGTCAGGGAATATAGACATATTGGTATAAGCCAAGCCCGTGCCATTGAATATCTTATGACCGAAAGCACCATTTATCTGCATGGCAATATCAAAGGACTTGTAACGGAAACTGATGTTTGATCCAATAGTTACCTTGGGGGTTGCCTGACCTGCTATATACCTGTCTCCGCCATCGCTAAAATCAATCTCGCCATCATCATTCAAATCTTCAATATCGTAACTGTAGCCACCAAGTTCATTTTCTTTAAGCCCTTTGCAGTGAGGTAGATAGAATACCCCCCAATGGCTGACCTACAATCTGATATACTACATTATTGTCTCCACCGTTCTGACCTGCACCATAAAGCGAGCCAATCGGAGTAATATCTGAAGCTGTCATATGCATACCATTATACTCTCCACTAAGCGAAAGTAACTTATTCTTCTGGTAGGACATATTGAAGTTGATATTCATCTCCATATCCTTTCGTTGAATGGGAACTACCGAGATTCCTAGTTCGACACCCTGGTTAGACATCGAGCCGATATTTGCCATCAGTTTATCGAACGCAAAGGTCGGAACGGGAACATCATACTCATAGAGCATATCCGTTGTCTTTGAGTAATATAATTCCGAGGTAAGCATCAACCGATTATCCCATATACCTAAGTCAAAACCGATATTAAATGTTGAACGAGTCTCCCACTTAAGGTCCGGATTCGTGTTGCGTATACTTCCCATTGTTACGGTAGGTGCACCGTTGATGGATACGATACCATTCTCCTTTACGGTATTAAGTGTTGTATAGGATGTTATACCTCCAAGATTTCCTGACCGACCATATCCGGTTCTTAGTTTCAACATTGTTATAAAGTCAGTATCAGAGAGGAAGCCTTCTTTTTTTACATCCCAACCCAGTGATACTGATGGGAAGAATCCGAAAGTATTGTTATCGCTTACCATTGAAGAGCCATCTCCACGGAGTGCTGCCGCAATAGAATATCTATCCTTGTAACTATATGTGACACTACCCATTATTGAAGCAAGTGACGGGTCTTCATAGCTACTGCTCGTACCACCGAAAGGACGCGATGATGTTGCTCCGATGTTATTATAGGAGAAATCATTTGTTGTTATTCCTTTTGCCTGCACCCATAAACCAGTCCTTACCTGTTTAAGATATTCTGCGCCAACAACAGCATCAAGGTGTGAGTCTCCCCAAGCATTGTTATATGAGAGGGACACATTTGTAAAGTAGTCTTCACCCTTGAACTCTCCACGATAAACATTGCCTTGCGCCCACACCCATGTAGGACAAAATTGAGCATTTCCCGTAGATGAATATGAATAAGAGCCGAAAGCCGACAATATCAAATTGTCAAGGATATTAAATTTCAGCCCCAAATGTGTATTGAAATTCCGTTCTTCGGAGTCATTTTTCTCATAGAGGAGTGCTCCGGGGTGGTTGATGTGTGATGCAGCCGAGTTCTTCACCCAGTTGCCATTAACATCAGTTCCTGCTGGATATGTAGGATTCTGTGAAGCTGCCGAGTAAAACAGCATTCGTGTATCGAAAATGTCGTGTATCTTTGACGAGTAGCCATATACACCAAAATCGCCAACTAAGCGACCATCGAAAGCCTTTTGTGTAGCATCAAGTTTTACCACTAAATTTCGGTAATCGTTAACTTTGACAATTGTATTATGATCCATAAAACCGAACGATGCTCGATAGTTTGAGTTTTCCGAACCACCGCTAAAAGCCAAGTGATGCTGATGTATCAAGCCCGTACGAGTAATTACATCGTGAAAATTGGTGTTGTAGCCACCATTATTGTAATCTAATCCAAGTGCCTCTGCTGTAGCTATATACTCCGGGCCGTTGAGCATTTGCAGATGTTTATACATTGACTCGAATCCGTAGTTGCCATCATATGATATTTCGAAACCTCGCCCCGTTCCTTTCTTGGTCTTAATCTCAATTACACCTGAAGCACCACGGGAACCGTACATTGCCGTTTCGGTAGCATTCTTCAAAATAGTGAAACTCTCGATGTCTGCGGGATATATGGTAGATAGCGTAGCGATGTCAGATGTCACTCCGTCAATAATTACTAACGGGTCATTGCCACCCATAATGGATGTGGTACCACGCACACGGATACTATTCAGCATAGCGAGCCTGTCAGTCCCATTAGTGGTGACGTTCACACCGGCAGACTGACCACTCAATACATCCAAAGCATTATTCAATGGTCCCTTCTTGATATTCTCGGGCCTGATATGCTCTAATGATTTAGTCGCCGAAATGGTATCTTGTTTCTCTCTGATATTCTGTACTTGTGCATCAATTTTTTGAGCACTACAGATGAAGAACCTTATGACAAGACAAAGACTGACTCTTCCCATCTTGATTCGTTAAATCTCTGTAGATTCCCCAGACCAGACAGTTAATAAATCTTATACGCAATGTATTATAAAGAGGGGGATTGGGAATCTGTACTATTTCCCTGCCTGTCCGTCCGCTTAGCCATTGTATATTTTTTTCTGTTATTTCATATCAGTGATGCTGATAATCCAGGCAAGAACAGAGTAAACATCTACCTCTTTTATACATAAATCCTTTCCAAGGACTTTATAAGCGCAACCATTAACTACATTACATTACAAAGGTAACAATAATTTGTCATTTGAAGAAATTTAGAAAAAAGAAAAAGTCATTATGCGTGATATTTTTTATTTAATTACGACATTTATCAAATACAAAAAATCATAGAAGGACAAAAATCTTTAAATGATTTGATTATAAACAAACTTTAAATAGTTAAATTGCAATAATACTATACCATGGTTGTTCTTTACCTTAATGTAATACTACTGTTATATATCTGGTCATTTATCTCCTTTTGTCGGATGCAAAGGTTGCCAAACCTCTTTTAGAAAACGAAAAGTTCAAGCGGTAAACCATTTGGAGCAGTTTCGTCCTCCGTTGGAGAGTAAACAGCTCCAAAACCTTTTCTTATTCATCGGCTTGGCTGAAAACTGCATCCGGCAACGGAGATAAACGACTGACGAAATAATAGCATAAAACAGCATAGCCCCCCCTTAATAAGGCAATTTTATCAATGCTGTTTTCATTCTTTTCAGAGGACTATTATTTTCGACAGAGAGAAATTTGGCAAGCGGCAGATTTCACTCCCTCAAAAATAATAGATTTGAATTGCTGTCCTCTTGCCTTTATTGGAAATTGTAGTACCTTTGTAGTGGCTTGTGCGAACGAGCCAAGCAATGTGGAAAGATGGGAACATCGAACCATCAATAAAGTACCGAAAAGAGGGAAAATACCCTCTACCACCGCTCTTTGAGTGTTAAGAAATAATAAAAAGGTTAAATCTTCACCTTTTAGAATGTACCCTAAAGGTTATGCCTGTAGATACTAATTGAAAAGTGCGCCAATATTCCAGTTGAAAATTGCGCCACCATAGGATAAGTATAATGACCTTTGTATAATCCAAATGCAAAGGTAAAATGAAGACTATGGTAGAAAGACAATCAATAATACACATGTATAGAGTATGCGGTTATAGCAAACGGCGTATCTCTCGTGAACTTCATGTCAGCCGTCATACCGTTGACAATATTCTTTCAAAGTACGAATCAGCCATCCGCACGGACAATCCAGAAGAGGCTTTGAGTGATTTGCTTACCATCCAGCCCAGGTATGACAGTTCCAGACGCCGTCCTCGCCGGCTCACACAAGAGATTAAGGATAAGATAGGATTTTGCCTGAAGAAGAATGCCGTTAAGATAGCTACCGGACTTCGCAAACAGCGCATGTTGAAAAAGGATATCCACCAGTTTCTGTTATCTCAAGGATACACCATCAGTTACGCCACAGTATGCAGTTATATAAAAGAATATAGAGTCATACAAAGAGAAGAAAAAGAGCGAAGCCTTTATCCGGTTGTTCTATGAGCCGGATGCATTGCCGAGTTTGACTGGGGTGAAGTTCTTCTTTTTATTGACGGCGTCAAAACCAAGTTTTATCTGGCCGTATTCACTTTCGGGCATAGCAATGGCAGATACGCCTATCTTTTCAGGCATCAGAATACGCTTGCCTTCATGGAATCCCACCGCAACTTTTCAGGGATATACATGGTGTCCCCGCCATGATGGTCTATGACAATATGCGTGTAGCCGTCAAGAGCTTTGTCGGTGGTGATAAGAAACCTACAGAAGCTTTGATGAAGATGTCCGGTTTCTATTGTTTTGAGTACCGTTTCTGTAATGTACGGGCCGGATGGGAGAAAGGACATGTGGAGCCAGCGTGGAATATGTCAGAAGGAAAGCTTTCTGCCTGACAGACCATTTTGGTGATATACATTCTGCCCAGGAGCATTTAAACCGGGTATGTATGCAGGTCAACAACGAGCAAGGCAGTCTTTCAACAGCGGAGAAAACATCACGTCTGGAAGCTGACCTGTCATCGCTGAAGCCTTTCCCGGTAATCTGGGCTGTTTTGAGGTCTATGAGTACATTGTGGATAAATGGTCAACTATCAGCATGAAAAATGTTCATTATTCCGTACCTGATTCTCTTGTGGGAGAAAAAGTACATGTCAAGGTTTATAGTGAAAAAATCGTCATCCTGTACGGGAAGGAGAAAGTGGCCTCTCATCAACGCAGTTATTGCGGTGGAGACTGGTGCATCAAGCTGGAGCACTATTTGCGTACACTTTCCCGTAAACCGGGGGCATTGCCCCACTCTGTGGTTTGGCAAAGAGCACCGGAAGAACTGAGAAGGCTGTATGACATCCATTTCAAGGAGGACAACAGGACGTTTGTTCTGTTGCTGGACTATGCCCGAAAAAATGGATTTTCCGGAACGGACATTGTCACGGCATGCAAGGAGCTGACCGGACGTGGTGTCAGAAAGATATCTCCGGACCAGGTAAAGGCCATGCTGCATGGTAGCGTACAGGGAGAGACAGAAGAAACCATGGAACCGCCTGTTCTCCCGGCACAACAGGAGAATATAGAAAGAGAAGCTGTGGATATGCTTGAAGGCATCACGGCGCTCATGACAGGATACAATGAAGTGCATGATATAATACCAACCATTTAAGTTTATAATATATGAAATCAGAAAAAGAAACCATTTATGACTATGCTGCAGAACTGAAGCTTCTGGCCTTTAAAGAGGAACTGGAATGCACCCTTTCATTGGCAGCTGAAGAAAACTGGAACCATCTGCAGTTCTTGACGGAATTGCTTGGAAAGGAAAGCGCCAGGAGAAGGGAGTGTAGAAGAAGATCAAGGATAAGATCTGCGGGATTTCCACAAATGAAGTATCTGCATGAGCTTGTTATGGAAGACATGCCCAAAGAGGCACAGGTAATATTACCTGAATTGGAGACACTGGACTTCATCAGACAGGGAAGAAACCTGGTCCTGTATGGAAATCCGGGAACGGGAAAGACGCATATTGCTACGGCTTTAGGAATAAAGGCCTGCCAACAGGACTTTACCGTATTGTTTACTTCAGTGCCGGTCCTGCTTACCCAGATAAGGGAGGCTAAATCAGCAAAGACACTGAGGACGCTACAATTAAGGTTTGAAAAATACGATCTGGTCATCTGTGATGAGTTCGGATATGTCAGTTGTGACAAGGAAGGAGGAGAACTGCTTTTTAACCACCTGTCGTTAAGAGCCGGAAAAAAGGCTACAATCATTACTACTAATTTGGCTTTTAACAGATGGAATGAAATCATAAAGGACAAGGTGCTTGTGGCGGCAATGGTTGACAGGCTTACACATAAAGCTTATCTGGTTAATATGACCGGACTGTCTTATAGGCTTAAGGAAACACAAAAAATGAGACAAGATAAATGAATATTTTAAACTTATAGTAATTTTGTAACAAGTTATGGATGGAGCTCTTTCAATTAGAATACAGCGCACTTTTCAATTAGTATCTACACCTAAGGCGGGCGAAGCGGATTTTGCCTCCGTGGTGGAAGGTCTGAGGAAGGAAGCCGGGCGCGGAGAGCGTACAGCGGGAACGGCAACAGAATGAGGAAGAGAAAAGGCGGAAGAGGCTGGAGGAAATAAAAGATGTCCTTCCTTTCCGGATGGGGATGAAGTGGGGGCTGAAATGGGGAGATCGTATCGTAGTGCCTCCTTGTTACCGGAATATCTGTGTTCCCGTAGGCGGTTATTGTGCTTTTGAAGGGAATGCCTGCCAGTGGGGAGTAATGGCGCTGGATGGAAAAGTGGTGGTGGAGGCCAGATATCAGAAGGTGGAGATAGAAAAGGATGGAACGGTGCATCTGACCATCATTCCGGGTAAGGTAAAGACCATCAACCTTTGAAGGGCCTTGAAGAGAACAGAAAATGAAACGGAACAATGATCCGGAAGTAAGATAATATATTGAAAAAAAGAGAAGCTGTCTCAAACTTGAATTACAAGATGAGACAGCTTCTTTTTTATTGTTTCATTTCACGCAACGCTTTACATAATTGATCCGGGCAGGAGGTGGAGCGGTTTCCGCATTTTACACCTTCCAGTTTCTGTAAGACCTCTTCCACTTTCATTCCTTTCACCAATCGGCTGATACCTTGTAAGTTTCCATTGCATCCGCCCCAAAGAAAACTTGTTGAATAACGTCATCTTCTACTCCACTTCGATGTGGCTGCTGCAAGTGCCTTGCGTCTTATAGGTTATTTTCATTTTATTCTTCCTCTTCAGATGCAGGTTTCATGTTTGTATAAACGGTCTGAACATCATCAAATTCTTCCAGACGCTCTACCATCTTGTCTAGAGTTTCACGTTGTTCAGGAGTCACATCTTTTAAGTCATTGGGAATATATGTGAAATCACCACCCACTTCTTCGAAACCACATTCTTCCAAGTGTTTCTGAATTGCTGCGTAGCTCTTCGGATCACCATAGATGGTGATAGTTCCTTCTTCTTCATCTTCGTCGAACTCATCCTCTACATTATAGTCAATCAAATCCAGGATCAGTTCTTCCATATCCATTCCTTCTTTCTTCTTGAAAGTAAATACACATTTATGGTCGAACAAGAAAGCTAAGGAACCGGTAGTACCCAAGTTTCCACCGAATTTGTTGAATACTGAACGCACATCTGCTACGGTACGGGTAGTGTTGTCTGTCAATGTATCAACACAGCTACTCCGTGAGGACCATATCCTTCGTAAGTCATACCTTTGTAGTCACTGGTATCTTTACCCATTGCATTCTTAATGGCGCGTTCAATGTTATCCTTCGGCATGTTTTCACGCTTACAAGTAGCGATCACACCACGTAGGGTCGGGTTATTTTCGGGTTCCGGACCACCTGCTTTTACAGCTATAGCGATTTGTTTACCCAGTCTTGTAAATGTTTTGGCCATGTGGCCCCATCTTTCAGCTTTGTAGCTTTTCTATATTCAAATGCTCTTCCCATTGGATTGTAGTTTTATAATGGTTATTTTTATTATTATCTTAGTTTTGCACCTAGTTTGTTTTCCAAGTTAGCAATCAGTTTGGACATGATCTTGTCAATCTGTTTGTCGTTCAGTGTTGCGCTTTCATCCTGTAACAAGAAGCTCACTGCATAACTTTTTTTACCCGGTTCCAGATTCTTGCCTTCATAAACATCAAACAATTCTACTTCTTTCAGCAGTTTCTTTTCAGTCTCATAGGCTATTTTTTCGATTTCTGCAAACTGTATGTTCTTGTCAATCAACAAAGCCAAGTCACGTTTCACAGCCGGGAACTTGGAAAGTTCTTTAAAGTTGACTTTAGCCGACTTGATGGCTTTCATCAGTTCTTTCCAGTTGATTTCTGCATAATATACCTCATTGTCTATATCGAATGCTTTTTGAATCTTCTTGCTGATGATGCCGAAGGTGGCCAATAACTTGCCGCCACGTGTGTGTACGCTGATGGCTGTTGAATAGATATCGTTGGTCAGGTTGCCGAATACCACGTTGCCGAAATTCAATCCCAAACGGGTAAAGATGTTCAGCACGTATGCTTTTAATTCGTAAACACTGCTGTTTTCATCGGGATGGGCCCATGAATTGCTGACGCGTTTGCCGGTTACCCACAATCCTAAATGATATTCTTCAGCATAAGCCGCAAGCACTTTTTCCGGGTTTTTCTTTTCTGCGTTATAAAAATAGCAGTTACCGAATTCAAAGAATTTCAAATCGGCGTTCTTACGATTGGCATTGTGCTGGATACTTTCCAAACCACCGAATAACAAAGTTTGACGCATCACGTTCAAATCGTTACTCAATGGGTTCATCAAGTAAACCAAATTTTCGTTCTTGTATGTTTCCGACCCTTCGTAATAGGAAGCGGCGGTCAGTGAATTGTTCAGTATTTCATTGAAACCACAACCTACCAGTTGCTCTGAAATCAGATTTTGTGATTTCTGGAGTAATCCACTTCACCTTTGGTGGTCAGGCTGGATTTCAAGGTAGTAGGAATCTCCACATTATTATATCCGTAGATACGGAGAATGTCTTCTACTACATCGCAATCACGTTGCACATCCACACGATAGGGGGGAACTTGTAAAGTCAAGCCTTCGGGTGTTTCGTTTACAATCTTCATTTCAAGACTGGTGACAATGCTCTTTATGGTTTCCACCGGTATGGTTTTTCCTATCAGTGAGTGGACTTTCTCATAATTCAGCTCTACTGTAAAATCGGCTATCGGGGCAGGGTAGTTGTCTTTAATTTCAGAAGAAATAGTACCTCCTGCCAGTTCTTGAACCAGTAAAGCCGCTTCTTTCAATGCATAAATAGTTCCGTTGGGGTCAATACCACGTTCGAAACGGAAAGAAGAGTCTGTGCTCAATCCATGGCGACGGGCTGTTTTACGTACCCAAGTCGGGTTGAAATAAGCGCTTTCCAAAAATACGTCTACTGTCTGCTCGGTTGTTCCCGAATCCAGACCACCGAATACGCCGGCAATGCACATCGGTTCTTCTGTGTTGCATATCATCAGGTCCTTGTCGGATAACTTGCGTTCCACTTCGTCCAAAGTAACGAATGTAGTACCTTCGGCAACAGTCTTCACTACAATCTTACCACCTTTAATCTTATCTGCATCAAAACAGTGCAGGGGCTGGCCGTATGCGTGAAGGATGTAGTTGGTGATATCCACGATATTATTGATAGGACGTACTCCGATCAGGCGTAATTTGTTTTGCAGCCATTCGGGACTCTCTTTACAGTTACCCCTTTTATGGAAACTCCGGCATAACGCGGACATGCTTCGTATTCTCTACTTCAATGGCGATGTCCATATCATGGTTATCCACTTTAAACGCTTCTACAGACGGACGTTTTAAAGTGGCTTGTTTGCCGTTTTGAATCAGGTAGGCATACAGATCTCGGGCCACGCCGTAATGTGAGCAGGCGTCCGCACGGTTCGGGGTGATATCCACTTCCAGTACGTATTCGCTTTTGATATTGAAATAATCTTTAGCGGAGTACCCGGAACAGCATCCGCCGGCAATACGATGATACCTTCGTGGCTGTTTCCGATACCGATTTCGTCTTCGGCACAGATCATACCCATAGATTCAATTCCGCGGAGCTTTGATTTCTTGATGGTAAAACATTCTTCGCCATCGTATAGCTTGGTGCCCAATGTGGCAACCACCACTCTGTCCGGCAGCTACGTTAGCGGCTCCACAGACAATCTGTACCGGTTCGCCTTGTCCCAAATTCACAGTAGTAACATGCATGTGGTCTGAATTGGGATGAGGTTCGCAAGTCAGCACTTCGCCGATGACAATACCTTCCAGACCACCTTTAATTGTTTGGACTTCTTCTACGCCTCCGGTTTCCAAACCGATGGAAGTCAGCGCTTCGGCCACTTCATCCGGTGTCAAATCGAAGTTGACGTATTCTTTCAGCCAATTATAAGAGATATTCATATATGATATTTTTTATGTATTTCCAAATGACCTGCAAATTTAGTAATTATTTTCTTTTATCCTGTTATTTATCCATCACAGATTACTCAGATTAACACAGATTTTTCTTTGAGGGAAATAATCCGTGTTAATTCTGTGAGGGATAAATAAATGTCAGAACGGTAAAGGTCCTTCGGGAATAGGGGCTCCGAACGGATTATTGTCGGCAGGTGCGGCATCAGGAGATGGGGGAGGTACACTGTTGCCGCCACCGTTCATTTTGGAACGGATAATACCCGGTGCCTCACCCGGCATAGGCACGATGACATCATCGTCCGGATTCTGGAAGCGGGCGAATTCGCCACGGAAACGCAGCAGTACATCACCTACGGCACCGTTACGGTGCTTGGCGATAATGATTTCTGCCATACCGTGCAAGTCGTTCCCTTTTTCATCCGAGTAGATTTTATAGTATTCCGGGCGGTGGATAAAGCATACCATATCGGCATCCTGCTCAATAGCTCCGGATTCACGGAGGTCACTGAGCTGGGGCGTTTTCCGTCAATACCCTCACGACTTTCCACACCACGGTTCAGCTGGCTCAGTGCGATGATGGGGATGTTCAGTTCTTTGGCTAACCCCTTCAGTGAACGTGAAATGGTACTGACCTCTTCCTGACGGCTACCGAATGACATTCCGCTGGCATTCATTAACTGAAGGTAGTCAATGATAATGATTTTTACTCCATGCTCGCGTACAAGCCGTCGTGCTTTGGTGCGTAATTCAAAGACGGACAAGGATGGTGTGTCATCCACATACATCGGAGCATCGTATAATTCTTTTATTTTATAATCCAATTGTCCCCATTCATACGGAGCCAACTGACCACTCTTGATTTTCTCACCCGGAATTTCGCACGTTGACAATCATACGGTTGACCAACTGTACGTTGGACATTTCAAGAGAGAACAAAGCCACAGGGATTTTCGCATTTACCGCCATGTTCTTTGCCATGGAAAGCACAAAAGCCGTTTTACCCATAGCGGGGCGGGCGGCAATAATCACCAGGTCGGAATTTTGCCAGCCCGAGGTCATTTTGTCCAATGCATGGAAACCGCTTTCCAGACCACTCAGCCCGTCCGTTCGTGCCGCCGCTTTTTGAAGCATCTCATACGCTTCCTGAATGACAGGGTTGATTTGCGTATAATCCTTCTTCATGTTCTGTTGCGAGATTTCGAACAGTTTTCCTTCCGCTTCCTGCATCAGGTCGTCCACGTCTTGGGTTTCGTCGAAAGCCTTTGTCTGGATGTTGCTGGTAAAGGTAATCAGTTCGCGTGCAAGAAACTTCTGCGCGATGATACGTGCGTGATATTCTATGTGTGCGGAAGAGGCTACCTTGCCGCTTAGCTGTGTTATGTAAAAAGGACCGCCTGCATCTTCCAGTTCACCGGTGCTGCGTAATTGTTCGGCCACAGTCAAGATATCGACTGGTTGCTGGCGTAAAAAAGAGGTAATAGCCGAATAAATAAGTTGGTGACGGCGTTCATAAAAAGATTCGGGACGAAGAATCTCACTTACTAATGAGTAAGCATCTTTTTCTATCATTAAGGCTCCCAATACAGCTTCCTCCAGCTCAGGTGCCTGGGGCTGTAAATGTCCGTATTCGTCAACAGGCTTTGCTTTCGAAGTTTTGGGAGTACGTGTCATTTTTTCTCGTTTCTGCCATTGTCGTCTGTTTAAAGTAGGGCAAAGATAGAACTTTTTGCTGAGTTGGACACTCGTCCATTCCCAAAAATAATAAAAGAAATATGAACCTGAATCTACGGAGAAATGAACAATCTGGACAGTAAATGGTTTTTTTATATGGTAAAATGAAAAGTTTGTTCTATATTTGGCGCTCTGTCCGGATAAAAGATGGCGTGCATCTTTGTAGAACGGGCAACAATCTAACGAAACACACTAAAAATAACTATTTAAAGAACAGAATATGATTACATTTCCTAATGCAAAGATTAATTTGGGACTTAATATTGTAGAAAAGCGCCCGGATGGATACCACAATCTGGAAACCATATTTTATCCGATAAACCTGCAAGACGCTCTGGAAGTGACGCGGCGGGAAAACAATGACAAAGAATACACTTTACACATAAGCGGATCTCCTTTGGAGGGTGAACCCGAAGATAATCTGGTAGTAAAAGCCTATAAGTTATTAAAAAAAGACTATCCCGGACTGTTGCCGGTAGATATACACATGTACAAGCATATACCGGCGGGTGCCGGACTAGGTGGCGGATCATCAGATGCCGCTTGTATGATAAAGCTTCTGAATGATAAATTTTCATTGGGACTCAGTACGGAACGGATGGAGGAATATGCGGTAAAACTAGGGGCAGACTGTGCTTTTTTCATTCGGAACAAACCTGTTTTCGCTACCGGAATAGGGAATCTGTTCGAGCCTGTGGAATTGTCATTAAAGGGATACCATATAATTTTGATTAAACCTGATATCTTTGTGTCCACCCGGGATGCGTTTGCCGAAATAAAGCCTGTGCGTCCGGCTGTTTCTTTGAAAGAAATTGTAAGGCAACCTATGGAAACATGGAAAAACAGTATGAAGAATGATTTTGAAGATAGTGTCTTCAAAAAGTTCCCTGAGATTGCTGCTATCAAAGATGAATTGTATGATTTGGGGGCAGTGTATGCCGCCATGAGTGGCTCGGGGTCTTCCGTCTATGGTATTTTCAAAGCACCGATAGAGAATGTGGAAGATAAATTCTGTGGATGCTTTTGCAGACAGAGAGCGTTGGAATAGTGTGGCAGATCAGTGGTTAGTGATTAGTGGACTGCGCTGTCATGCCGCAGGTATTAACCACTAACCACTATAGTCTATCTTTTACATAGTGCCTTGAAATCACAATAGGTACATTTTTCTATGATTTCTGTTTGGGTAAATGATTTTTCCGGATTAAATATCTCTTCTAATAATCCTTGAAGTCGTTCACGGTATTCTTTTTCATATTTACTGAAATCTTCCACAGCCTCTTTGGGCTTTCGTGGCTCGCCCATTTGTATAACGAGAGAATAGGTTTCTGTAGCGGCCCGATGAATATAGAGAAGGGCCGGAGCTATCTTCATCGTTGGTTGCTTGCGGCACATGATGGCGGCATACAGGAACGTCTGGAATACATATAGTTTCTTGTCCGGAATAAACAGAGATTCCACATGGGGTGGGGTGTCTGCATCACCGCCTGTCTTGTAGTCCACAATACGGAGTGTGCCATCCTTGCTGTCCATACGGTCAATAATTCCCCCGATACGTGATTTTATGACTCCTTTGGGTGTTTGTATGTCGATGGGTTCATCCATTTCCGATGCAATGTGAAGGGAGCGTAACGTAAATCATTTTGTAAAAGTTGTTTTAAATATCTTGCAATAACGGCAGAGTTGATAAGTTGTATGCCGTTATATTCCGGTTTCTCGTTTTGCGGAACATTAAAGAATAATTTCTTGAATGCTGTATCCACATAATCTTGCAGCTTCACTTCATTGCGTAGCAACGTTTCCAATGCTTCCTTATTAATGACTTTGCCATGAGTGGTCAGGTCTTTATAAATATGTTCGGCTGCATAATGGAAAATACTTCCGAATGTGGCAGAATCTATTTCCGCACTCACTTCATCGGGGGCGGAGAGGCCGGCTACATACCTATAATAAAATTTTAAAGGACAATCCAGGTAATAATTCAAGGCTGATGGAGAAAATTTTGCTTTGGGATTGGCACGGACATCAAACAGGCTTTGCATCCGGCGCATGACATCCGGGGTCTTTTCTACAGTGATAGGCGAGGTGCCTTGGGGGGACTGTCCGGCCTCCAGAAACTGGCGTGTGATGGGGTGAGGCCATTCAATAAGGAATTGCAGCATGAAACGGCTCCATTCGCCGCGGTTCAGTCCGTCCGAACTGGTATTGTACATCAAGGTAATCCTTTCTGCCCGTTGCAGCAGACGATAGAAATAGTATGCATATACGGCAATCTTATGCTCTATAGTAGTCATTCCGAAAGCTTTGCGCAGGTTGTAAGGAATAAAGGAAGAGTCTCCCGATTTGGGAAGCTGCCCTTCGTTGACCGATAGTAATACCAAGTGGCGGAAATCCAGGTTACGTGTTTCCAATACCCCCATGACCTGCATACCAATGGCCGGTTCGCCATGGAATGGAATATTGGTCGCTGACAAGACCTTGACCAGCAATCGCCGGAATGTTTCGCTCTGTACGGTTAATTCATCTTCTTCTATCAGTGTGCGGAACCGGTTGATGGTGGTATAGGCTTTGAAAAGCGACTCCCGGTAAAGTTGGTTGAATGCATCTGTGTCTTCGGTACCGGAAGTGTTTGCCTGGTAAATGCCTGCCACTTGCTGCAAAGTTTCGGACAGGCGTATGCACAGATTCAGGTTTCCGGAAAGCGGAGTGAAAAGCCGGGTAAGGAATTCATCTTTACCCAATTCGCCGGGTAACGGATAGAAACGGTTGTTCCGGGTCAGTTCTTTTTCCAACAATTCGGCTTGACCGGTGAGTTGCCGGGTATAGGGGTGTTTTAACAGTGTAACAACCGATTGAAACGTGTAGCGGCCGCTTTTGAAATTAAATCCGTGGGTATGCAATTCCAGTAAGGCGATGAGGAAACTATATACAGGAGTTTGCGATAACGGAAATCCCATGGTGATATTGACATGTTTTACTTCTGCCGGCAATGAATGGAGGACCGGCTGAAGCAATGCTTCGTTACACAATACGACTGCGGTTTCCTTTTCCGGTGTAGTCAGATTGTTTCGTATCCATTGAGGCAGGTAACGGGCTTGTGCATTTTCAGTAGAAGATGCGATGTAGTGTACCTCTTTAGGTTTCGAGAGATTTTTGAATAACTCACCGGACAAAGGAGAAGGAAAGTCGCGTAAGTTCCGGCGGATAAACTCTCCGGCTTCATGGGTGACGGCTTGTCTGTTTTCCTTCATATAAAATTCGTCGTAATCCCAATAAAAACAGCCCGGCATCTTTCAATTGGGTGAACAACGTATGTTCTACTTTGTTCAGTACATTAAATCCTACAAAAACATATTTCTCGTATGGAAGTTTGTCCACATCCAGATGCTCTATGACGTGGCGGTACATCATTCCTTCGTAGGCAATGTTTTGAGAAGCTAAGGATTCACGGAACCCTTTGTAGATGTTTCCCAATACGTCCCATAAAGAGATAAACCGTTCTTTCAGCGCTGTTCTCCGTTCGATGGAGAAGTTCTGGAAGAACTGCCGGATAGCTTCTTCCTGCTCATCGTCAATGAAGGTGTAGTCGTCCATTATGTTGCGCAGATCCTGTAAATTGGAAAACAGTTTGTCGGTATCCACTTTATTTTTGTCGGCATCGTCAAAATCACTGATCAGCATTTCTCCCCAAAAATAAAAATCATCCAGTGTTTCCGTACTTTGAGTTTCCCGTCGGAATATCTTATAAAGTTCGCATACCAGTTTTACCGGATCACCCACTTCCCACGGAGAAAGGCTACGGAACAATTCGCTGATGCTGACGTATGCGGGCGACCAAATAGGTGAATCCGACTCTTGGGCGAGATACTCATTAAAGAAAAGTCCGGCACGTTTGTTAGGAAAACCACGGCTGTATGTGCCTTTCCTTTCGTATGTTTATATAAATCGGCTGCTACCAGTTTCAAAAAGCTTTCCATTATTCTATTTCCTCCAGTTCGTTGTTAAATACATACCATAAATAGCCACGGATATGCTCATATCCCATATCTGATAATAAATCCATATATTCTTTCACCTGCTTGTTGTAAGCTTTCCGCTTTTTACCGAATTTAAAGTCCACCACAATCACTCTCCGTCTTTCATCATCACGCGGTCTGACGGCGGGTTTGCAGCACTCCTTTTTCCCGATAAATAATGGCACACTCATTGTATAGTTCCCAGCGGCCCGAATACCATTCTTTGACCAGCGGATGCTTCAAAGCCCATTCGGTGAGTTTTCGTATCTGTTCTTCCTGTTGTGCCGACTCTATGATTCCTTCGAAACGCAGGCGTTCTATGGCGGGAGGCACATCGTCCGTGGTACGGATTACGGAGAACAGATTATGCAACAACTGTCCTTGCCGGATGTATTTGTCTTCCGTTTCCTCTTCTCCCCGGATAAATTCGGCAGAACGGTTGGACTGTTTGAATTCGATGTTGGTTTCCAGCGTTTCCAGATGGATAGGCAAACGTTGGGCTACAGTCAGCAGCTTGTTGCCGGATACTTGTTTTTCCTCTTCGTGAGATGAGAGATAGAGCGTTCCCAGTTCGCTTCTCCGGTGGCATAGCTCTTTCCGGTCATGTCGGATAAGGCACTTCCCAACAATTCGGATACCGTTCCTTTCTGTTCCGCCTTTCCATATATAATCAAGTTCTTTTTGGCACGGGTAAATGCCACATAAAGCAGGTTCAGATTATCCACCCATAATTGCAAGCGTTCATTCAGGAACTCTTCCCGATAAATGGATTGCTGCATGGCTGTGGAATAGTTGATGGGAACAATGTCAAGATCGCTAAACGGAGCTTGCCGGGGACACCATACCAGATGATTGTAAGTCTCATTCTCCATTTTCCAGTCGCAGAAGGGTAGCAGTACGGTATGGTATTCCAATCCTTTGGACTTGTGGATGGAGAGAATGCGAATTCCTTCCACCTCGCCGGAAGGGATTGCTGCTGCCTAGTTTTTCTTCCCAGTAGGTGATAAAAGCGGATAATTCGGAAGAATTGCTTTGCAGATATTCCGTCACGGCATCAAAGAAGGCGCACAGATAGGCATCCTGTTGTTCGATGCAGGACATCTGGAACAGATTGAAAAGTTTTCCATCAGCTCATACAGTGGCATGAGGCGAAGTTGCTCCGCTTCTTTTATGAAATCGAATGGCAGATAATCATCTATTCCGTTCAGCAATAGAGTGTTGAGGTCTATTCCTTTATGTAATACTTCATTCTGATAGGGCAGCAGCCGCGCCTTGGCAATCCGGTTTTCGGGTTGTGACAAGTAGCGCAGGCCATCCATTATCATACATACCGCCAGTGAGGCATCCAGTCGGAATGCCTCATCGGATACGATTTTGTAAGAGGTGTTCTTGTCGAAGTAATCGGCTATTAAAGGAATGCTTCTGTTCTTGCGCACCAGGATGGCAATATCTTTCAGTTGCACGCCCTGCGCCACAAGCAGCTCCACTTCTTCTCCTAGGTGGTGCAGGGTGTTTTCCATATATATGTCTTCCGTATCCGATAGAAATTCCACTTTGACATACCCCTTTCCGGGATCTTTGTATGTTTCCTGACACACGTCGTTGTAGGCTTCCTTCAGTTCCTTGCATTCCTTTTTTTGTTCTTCCTTGTAAATGTTGTTCAACACCTCGCAGGCGGCTGTAAACACTTCGTTGTTGAAGTGAATGATGTTTGCGGCGCTCCGGCGGTTGGTGGTCAGTGTCTTTACTTTGACGGGAAAGGCTTCGATGTTTGTTTTCAATCCGTTCAGTATGCCCCAGTCACCGTTTCTCCAGCGGTAGATGGATTGTTTCACGTCTCCTACAATCAAGCTGTCTGCTCCCTGAGACAAACCTTCGAGCAGCAACAGACGGAAATTATCCCATTGCATACGCGAAGTATCCTGAAATTCATCGATCATTACGTTGCGTATGGTTGTTCCTATCTTTTCGAATACAAACGAGGAATCTCCTTCTTTTACCAGGTTATGAAGCAACGCGTTGGTATCCGACAGCAGGAAGCGGTTGTTTTCATGGTTCAATTCGCGTACCTCTTCGTCTATATTGGCCAGCAGACGGATATTGTTTACGTGGCGCAGGGGAGAGTTGGCAGGAATTGGCCAGCATATTGTTCCGGCTTCTGTATTTTTCCGATTCATTCAGCAGAGGAATCAGTTCTTTTTCTGCCAGACCTAGGATAGCGTTGCGTATGGGGGAGGTTTTTTTCACCCATTCGTCGGGGCAGTCCAGACATTTTTCCACTGTTACATTGCGGACACTGTCATCCAGTTTACCCGATTGTAATTTATTAAAATAGCTGGCTATACCTCGGAAGCCGTTTTTCAAATCTTCTACTTTCACCCCGTTTGTATCCAATATTCCGAAGAATTGGTCGGCAAATCCTTTCATTTGTTCCTGCACCTCTTCCAAAATGGCTTGCAGCGTTTCGCGGTAATTCTTGATACAGTCTTTGTCCCGTAATTTTTCCCGTAGTCCGTTTCCTTTTCTATATATCCTTCATCGAAGATATTTCGTCCGAAATTCTTTATCTCACCGGAAACATTCCACCTCTTGTCATCGGCTATTCTTTCTTCTATGTATTCCAACAGCCAATAGAGTACGGGAGATTGTCGGTCCAGCTTTTCTATCATGGAGTCCACGGCATCACTCAACTCCATATTGTTCAGTTCGATATTCAGATTGGCACCCAATTCCAGCTCCCGTGCCAAATTGCGCATCACCGACTGGAAGAATGAGTCAATGGTTTCCACCCGGAAGCGGCTGTAATCGTGTATCATAGTGCAGTGCCGTACCGGCGGCTGTCCTTATGTCTTCTTGGGGTATTTCCAGTTCTTCTGTGATTTTCTGTAAATAGGGATCAGAATCCTTATCCTTTATCCATATTCCGTATAGCTGACTCAGAATCCGCTCTTTCATTTCGGTAGTGGCCTTGTTGGTAAAAGTCACAGCCAGTATATTACGGTATGCCCGTGGGTTCTGTATCAGCAGCTTTATATATTCCACGGCCAGTGTGAATGTTTTTCCCGAACCGGCAGAGGCTTTATAAACTAATAATTCAGGAGAATGTTTCATTTTAAATAATTTGCTAATTTGCTAATGGCTGCGCTGTGTACCGGATGGTAATTGGCTGACACATTAGTACATTTTTATTTTTAATTAAAAACCAGCACAAAAACAGTGGCCTGTCCCTTTTCCTTGTAAGGCAGCAGGGTCAGTGTGCCACCGCTCAGTCTCATGATTTGTTTGCTCAGGCTCAGTCCGATGCCGCTTCCTTCCTCTTTGGTCGTGAAGAAAGGTACAAAAATTTGTCCGGCTGCATCGGGAGGAATGGCGGGACCGTTGTTGGCTATCTCTATACGGATACTTTCTTGCGGATCACAATAAGCTTTCAAGGTGATCTTTCCGTCGGGGAGCACCTATGGCTTGAATCGCATTTTTCAGCAGATTCGTAACCACTTGGGCTATCAGGTTCTCGTCGGCAAAGACTATCAGGTCTTCCCGGGCTTCGAGGATGGAAAGGGTGATGTTGGGGCATGGATGCTGGTGCTGTGCCAGTCGGATCATCCGTTCCAGGAAAGGACGGACATAGAACAGCGATGGCTCAGGTGATGGCAGTCGTGTCAGTTTGCGATAAGACATGACAAAATTTATCAATCCTTTACCTGTAGAGTGAATCGTTTCCAGCCCTTGTTTCATTTCTTCATTTTCAGCTCCGGGAAGAGCCAGCAGCGTTTCGCTGAGGGAAGTCACCGGGGTCAGGAGTTCATAATTTCGTGTGTCAGCACGCGGGTAAGGCGTATCCATGAATCTATTTCCCGTTCATCCAATTCCCGATTGATATCACTCAAGGCAATAATGCGGAGTTCCTCGTCTTTGATACGGATGCCGGACACCCGTAAGGCAAGATGCACCGTTCCCCGTTCCGTATTGAACTGAATTTGCAGCTTGTCACCCGGAACTGCTTTTTCCAAAGCAGTCATCAGTTCATCCGAGATGCGGGAGAGTTGTTTGACATGAGTCAGAACATCCAGCCCCAACAGATTCATGGCCTCTTTGTTCTTTTGATAAACGGAGCCTTTGCTGTTCAGTACCACTATGCCGGTTTCTACAAAGTCCATGATGAGCTCATAATACTTCTCGCGTTGTGCCGTTTCCTGTTTTACATTGTACAAAATACGTGCGATACGGTTCATGGAAGAATCGCCAGGGGAGGCATGTTCGTAAAAACGAACAGCGGGGTCGTCGTTTTCGATGGCGTCGAGCAGAAAGGCTATCTTCCGGGTATTAAAAGTGTACAGGCGGTAAAACCAGCCTATGGAAACGAGGAATGAAGGTACGATTACGCATAGCCACAACCAGTTGCGCTGCTGGATTAGGGTGCAGTCAATGGCTAGAACCAGTACGGTAAATAGGCGGAAGAAGAATAGTTTCACAGCTTAATTATTTATTATTTCGTTTGAATGTTCCTTTAGTTCCTGTTTAAAAATAGATTATTGTTATTTGTTTTGTCATCCTGAACCATCGTGAAGAATGAGATGAGATAATAGGTCATAATCCGAATTTTTTCATCTTATTATAAAGCGTCTGCCGGGTAATTCCCAACTGTGCCGCTACAGCCGAGAGGTTTCCGTTGCATTTCTCTATCGCTTTCTGAATCATTTGCAATTCCATCTCTTCCAGTGTAGAGACACTTGTTTCTGTCGCAGGAGCCGCTATTTTCGGGAAAATGAAAATGTTCCTCACTCAATATACCATCTTCATTGATAATGACCGCTTTCTACGGCATGTTCCAGTTCGCGTATGTTTCCATACCACGGATATGTCCGTAACTTTTCTTGCGCACCGGTAGAAAGAAGGATATTTCCTTTGTCATATTGTTTGCAGAACCGGTCTATAAAGCGTTCGGCCAAAGGGATAATATCTTCTTTGCGTTCCCGCAGAGGGGGAATCTCGATGTGGATGGTATTGATGCGGTAAAGCAAATCTTCGCGGAATTTGCCTTTGGCCACCATCTTCCAAATCACAATTGGTGGCGCAAATCAAACGTATGTTGACAGGTATCGGTTCGTTGCTTCCTACTCGCACCACGCCCGGCTCTGAATGGCGGTGAGTAGTTTGATTGCAGGTGATAGGGCAGGTTGCCTATTTCGTCCAGAAACAAAGTCCCTTCATGGGCGGCTTCAAATTTACCAGCACGGTCGGTATGGGCATCGGTAAACGAGCCTTTTTTATGACCGAACAGTTCGCTTTCGAACAGGGATTCGGTGATGGCACCCATGTCCACTGTTATCATATCCCGCCGGTATCGGTATTGACAAGGCGTGTATTTCCCGCGCCAGCATT
>SCPO01001336.1_pt1 | contig 47415 bp, 38 predicted proteins | sample 6106821 | NCBI WGS metagenome assembly SCPO01 (sample SAMN10720448, study PRJNA508395) | human gut metagenome | isolation source: Participant 2 stool, 0 month | host: Homo sapiens | collected 2017 | reverse complement strand
ACACTTTTAGGTTTATATATATTTTAATAAAACTATGCATGAATAGAATATGTAGTAGATAGTCATTATTAGAATTTATAATTAAAGCAAAATTTATTATTACATAAAGATGATTAATTAGAATTTGATTAAAGAATATCTTATGTACTGTTTTAATCAATCAAGTATTATGTATAGATATAGCCATTAAAATAGGAATATTTAAGTTATACTGTTGTTTTTATATCGCTAAGAAGTCTATACCTATTGAATAATAACTATAACTAACGTTTACGGATAAATATTTAAAGTTAAAATGAAGGATAATTGTATATTATAGATAAGTATGTATCTGAGATAAGTGATACTTTAGTATTAAGCGATATATAATACTAGATCTAACTCTCAATATTTACATAAATCTAAATTTCTCAGCTGCTATACGGTTCGATACCATAGGTGCTGCGCACCGCGGTATCGGTTAATTACAAGTATTTGAAGAAGCTTAACAGTTGTACGGTTCAGTAACATTGGTATCGCACCGCGTTACTGGATGGATATGATTTGCCTCCTACCACTAGCCGCAGCTTCTATCACACTCGCCCATGATCAGTATTTAAAGATAGTCACTGTGGATTTCCTTCTCTGCTTCGCAGTCGGTAATCTTACGTTCGGAAGAAAGTGATGCAGTGAATCTGTCGTCGTTTCACTCCTCCATCTTCTACTGCCCTACTTTTCCCAGCTCCGTCCCATAGATTACTATCCATAGATAATACTTGTACAACCTTGGCTGGAGACGGCTCTAGAAGGATTAGCTAGTCGAAGACTAGCTAAAAGAAAAAGTACTACCTTAGACGGACTTTCTTTTAGTCAATCAGCGGCTTCCTATCCTCCCAGGCCGTCTCCAGCCAAGTACTTTCGGCGTTTATGAGCTTAACTACTGTGTTCGAGATGGGAACTGGATCCTCATAGCCATCGCCACTGAATCTGTCAGTTTGTACTCTGAAAACCACATAAGTTATATATATTTGTGCACATTCTGCTTAATGTTTATTTAAGTAAAGCCCTCGATCTATTAGTACCAGTCAGCTCCAAACCTCACGGCTCTTCCACACCTGGCCTATCAACCATGTCGTCTACATGGGATCTTACTAGCTTATGCTATGAGAAACCTCATCTCAAGGCTGGTTTCACGCTTAGATGCTTTCAGCGTTTATCCGTCCCGAACGTAGCTACCCAACTGTACCCTTGGCAGGATAATTGGTACACCAGCGGTACGTCCACTCCGGTCCTCTCGTACTAGGAGCAGCCCCCTTCAAGTTTCTTGCGCCCGCGATGGATAGGGACCGAACTGTCTCACGACGTTCTGAACCCAGCTCACGTACCACTTTAATCGGCGAACAGCCGAACCCTTGGGACCTACTTCAGCCCCAGGATGTGATGAGCCGACATCGAGGTGCCAAACCTCCCCGTCGATATGGACTCTTGGGAGAGATTAGCCTGTTATCCCCAGGGTAGCTTTTATCCGTTGAGCGATGGCCCTTCCACTCGGCACCACCGGATCACTAAGCCCGACTTTCGTCCCTGCTCGACCTGTCCGTCTCGCAGTCAAGCTCCCTTCTGCCTTTACACTCTTCGAGCGATTTCCGTCCGCTCTGAGGGAACCTTTGGGGCCTCCGTTACTCTTTAGGAGGCGACCGCCCCAGTCAAACTGCCCGCCTAAGACTGTCCGGCCGGTCGTCGGCCCGTTAGAAATCAATTAATGAAAGGGTGGTATCCAACAACGACTCCCCTAAAACTGGCGTCCTAGGTTCTACGTCTCCCACCTATCCTGTACATTCATTAACTAAGTTCAATCTTAGGTTGCAGTAAAGCTCCATGGGGTCTTTCTGTCCAGTCGCGGGTAACCTGCATCTTCACAGGTACTTCAATTTCACCGGGTCCCTCGTTGAGACAGTGCGCAAGTCGTTACACCTTTCGTGCGGGTCGGAACTTACCCGACAAGGAATTTCGCTACCTTAGGACCGTTATAGTTACGGCCGCCGTTTACTGGGGCTTCAATTCAGAGCTTCGACCAAAGTCTAACCCCTCCTCTTAACCTTCCAGCACCGGGCAGGTGTCAGCACCTATACATCAGCTTTCGCTTTAGCAGGCACCTGTGTTTGTGGTAAACAGTCGCTTGCGCCTCTCTTGTGCCACTCATTCATGCTCCATGCGTTGCTGCACTTCACACTACATGAGTCCTCCTTTTCCCGAAGTTACGGAGGCATTTTGCCGAGTTCCTTAACGAGGGTTTTCCCGCACTTAAGATTCTCTCCCGCCTACCTGTGTCGGTTTTGGTACGGGCGATGTGTCTCTACCTAGAAGCTTTTCTCGACAGTGTAGGATCAATCACTTCGTTACTATCGCTAGTAACTCGTCATCACATCTCAGCTTTTAGAGCTACGGATTTACCTATAGCTCAACCTACCTGCTTAAACACGCACTTCCAATCGCGTGCTGACCTACCTTACTGTGTCACTCCATCGATCAAACGATTCACACCGGTACAGGAATTTCAACCTGTTGTCCATCGCCTACGCCTTTCGGCCTCGGCTTAGGTCCCGACTTACCCTGAGACGACGATCGTTGCTCAGGAACCCTTAGGCTTTCGGTGGAATGGATTCTCACCATTCTTTTCGCTACTCATACCGACATTCTCACTTCTCATCAGTCCACAACTCCTTACGGTACTGCTTCAACCCAATGAGAACGCTCCCCTACCCATATACATTGCTGCATATGACACGACTTCGGTTTTACACTTTAGCCCCGGACATTTTCGGCGCAGAGTCTCTCGACCAGTGAGCTATTACGCACTCTTTAAATGAGTGGCTGCTTCTAAGCCAACATCCTGGTTGTTTGGAAATTCCACATCCTTCGCCACTTAGTGTAACATTTGGGACCTTAGTCGGTGTTCTGGGCTGTTTCCCTCTTGACAATGGACCTTATCATTCACTGTCTGACTCCAGTATAAGTATAGCCATTCGTAGTTTGACTAGGTTCGGTAACCGGTATGGCCCCTAGCCCGATCAGTGCTCTACCGCCTATACTCTCAACCTCGAGGCTAGCCCTAAAGCTATTTCGGGGAGAACCAGCTATCTCCGTGTTCGATTGGCATTTCACCCTATCCACAACTCATCCCAAAGCTTTTCAACGCTCACGAGTTCGGTCCTCCACACAATTTTACCTGTGCTTCAACCTGGCCATGGATAGATCACTACGGTTTCGGGTCTACTATTACTAACTGAACGCCCTGTTCAGACTCGCTTTCGCTGCGGCTCCGTGTTTTCCACTTAACCTCGCTAGCAACAGTAACTCGTCGGTTCATTCTTCAATAGGCACGCCGTCGTCCTGATATATATACAGACTTCGACTGTTTGTAGACATACGGTTTCAGGTTCTCTTTCACTCCCCGCCAGGGTTCTTTTCCTTTCCCTCACGGTACTATGCGCTATCGGTCGATATCAGTATTTTGGCTTGGAGGGTGGTCCCCCCTGCTTCCCACAAGGTTTCACGTGTCTCGTGGTACTCTGGATACAATCCCGTGTATGCAAGGTTTCGATTACAGGGCTTTCACCTTCTTCGGCTGAGCTTTCCAACTCGATTCTTCTACCTCATTTACACTTGATGACTGTCTCAACCCCGGTGCGGTTGCCCGCTCCGGTTTGGCCTCTTCCCGTTCGCTCGCCGCTACTAAGAAAATCTCGTTTGATTACTTTTCCTCTGGGTAATTAGATGTTTCAGTTCCCCAGGTGCCCTCCTCATACTCAAAGGTATGGGTGACAGTGCATAACCACTGCCGGGTTCCCCCATTCGGAAATCTACGGGTCAAAGATTGCTTGCATCTCTCCGTAGCTTATCGCAGCTTACCGCGTCCTTCTTCGGCTGATATCGCCAAGGCATCCACCGTACGCCCTTAAAATCTTTAATTTACACTTCTGATGATTTAGATTTTGACATGCATTAGATACATTGTCGTTTTTTGTAGCCGTACATTTTCATGTACGTCACCATTAAGTCAGAGAATTATTTCCTATGTGCTCGGGTCAACCTACTTAGAAATTCTAAGAGATGACCTTACAAATATATATTAATTCTTCTATGCAGTTTTCAAAGAACAATATTCTGACATAAATCTTTCGATTCATGCATCATATGTTGCTATCAATGATAGCTTTGTTATTTTAGTACATAACAGACTAGCTGTCAAATACTAAATGGTGGAGACGAGGAGATTCGAACTCCTGACCCCCTGCTTGCAAGGCAGGTGCTCTCCCAACTGAGCTACGCCCCCGTAATGGGTTAACTTAAGTCTCGATAATCCATTCCGAAGAATCCGTTATCTTTTTAAAGTTATACCTATGTTTAGCTCTTTTGTCTGTACTCTACACAATGTGTATTTCAAGTTATATGAGCCAACTGGTGGGCCTAGGTGGACTCGAACCACCGACCTCACGCTTATCAGGCGTGCGCTCTAACCAGCTGAGCTATAGGCATATCTGTAGATTGAGAGTCTTTACAGATCTCTCAAAACCGAACAATGTTAGGTGCCAAAGTGTCGACCTAAGTGACATCCAAGCTCTTGGCTCGGTGTATGTCTCCCTAGAAAGGAGGTGATCCAGCCGCACCTTCCGATACGGCTACCTTGTTACGACTTCACCCCAATCATCGACTTTACCTTAGACGGCTGGCTCCCGAAGGTTACCCCACCGGCTTTGGGCACTTCCGACTTTCGTGGTGTGACGGGCGGTGTGTACAAGGCCCGGAACGTATTCACCGCAGTATGCTGACCTGCGATTACTAGCGATTCCGACTTCACGTAGGCGAGTTGCAGCCTACGATCCGAACTGAGAGAGTGTTTCTCGGGTTTGCTCCACCTCGCGGTATTGCTTCCGTCTATTAACTCCCATTGTAGTACGTGTGTAGCCCAGGTCATAAGGGGCATGATGATTTGACGTCATCCCCGCCTTCCTCCGCATTGTCTGCGGCAGTCTCTCATGAGTTCCCACCCGAAGTGCTGGCAACATAAGATAGGGGTTGCGCTCGTTGCGGGACTTAACCCAACATCTCACGACACGAGCTGACGACAACCGTGCACCACCTGTTTTCTGGCTTCCGAAGAAGAGGAACTATCTCTAGTTCTGTCCATCAATGTCAAGACCTGGTAAGGTTCTTCGCGTTGCGTCGAATTAAACCACATACTCCACCGCTTGTGCGGGCCCCCGTCAATTCCTTTGAGTTTCAACCTTGCGGTCGTACTCCCCAGGCGGGGTACTTATTGCGTTAACTCCGGCACAGAAGGGGTCGATACCTCCTACACCTAGTACCCATCGTTTACGACCAGGACTACCGGGGTATCTAATCCCGTTCGCTCCCCTGGCTTTCGCGCCTCAGCGTCAGTTTTCGTCCAGAAAGTCGCCTTCGCCACTGGTGTTCTTCCTAATATCTACGCATTTCTCCGCTACACTAGGAATTCCACTTTCCTCTCCGATACTCTAGATTGGCAGTTTCCATCCCATCACGGGGTTAAGCCCCGAACTTTTAAGACAGACTGACCAATCCGCCTGCGCGCTTTACGCCCAATAATTCCGGACAACGCTTGCCACCTACGTATTACCGCGGCTGCTGGCACGTAGTTAGCCGTGGCTTTCTATTCCGGTACCGTCAATCCTTCTAACTATTCGCAAGAAGGCCTTTCGTCCCGATTAACAGAGCTTTACAACCCGAAGGCCGTCATCACTCACGCGGCGTTGCTCCGTCAGACTTTCGTCCATTGCGGAAGATTCCCCACTGCTGCCTCCGTAGGAGTCTGGGCCGTGTCTCAGTCCCAATGTGGCCGTTCATCCTCTCAGACCGGCTACTGATCATCGCCTTGGTGGGCCGTTACCCTCCAACTAGCTAATCAGACGCAATCCCCTCCTTCAGTGATAGCTTATAAATAGAGGCCACCTTTCATCCATCCTCGATGCCGAGATTAGATCGTATGCGGTATTAGCAGTCGTTTCCAACTGTTGTCCCCCTCTGAAGGGCAGGTTGATTACGCGTTACTCACCCGTTCGCCACTAAGATTGATAGAAGCAAGCTTCCATCGCTCTTCGTTCGACTTGCATGTGTTAAGCACGCCGCCAGCGTTCGTCCTGAGCCAGGATCAAACTCTCCAAGATATCTTGAAGCTATTTGAATAGCTCATTATTTGTTGTCGTTACATGTAAGTAACTTTGAATTATGGTTGGTTTTGACATTGTCAAAACCCGCACTCTGGCATATGTTCAATCATATTGATTGATTACCTATCATTGTTCAGTTTTCAAAGATCTGTTATCAGTTTCACGCTTCAGTGAAGCGCTATCTGACGACTTGATTATAATAACATGTGAGCACTTTCATGTCAACACATTTTATAATCTTTTTTGAAGTTCTTTCGAACTTCAAAGTGTATTCTACACTCATTAAGAAACAGTCGTTCGAACGACTGTATGGATATTATAGTATAACCAAAAATAATGGCAACCCCAATTCTCAACTTCACACAACTTTCATTGCACATTCATTTTTTAACCTAAAAACTTAAGATTGATTTTATACAACCTATTTTGTATAATGTAGCTGTAATATAGACTCTTTCACTTATGTAGTTATATAGTTATATACTATTAAATACTATATTTTAATTTTGAATTAGCTCTATATTTCAATTTAGTCTTTTATTATGGTAGTTATTATTAATACTATAATAATGTGTAAGGAGATTGAGTATGAAATTATCCAAACGTTTATTATCCAAAACAGTTGCTGTTGCTGCGGTATTTGCAACTATGGCCACTGCAGCCTTTGCTGCACCACAAGGTACATTTGATACCTCTGAAATTCAAATTACAGGCGAAGCCTCTCGTTCTGTAGCACCTCACTATGCGATTTTAACACTTGGTATTACTAGTGAAAACACTAATATCAATGCTGCAAAATCCAATAACGATCGCATCATGAGTGATTTAATCAGCAAGTTAGGTCATTTAGGTATCGACAAAAAAGATATTTACACATCTAACATTTCTATTAACCCTACAAATGATTATCAAGATGGCAAACGAATTAACACTGGTTATAGTGTAGCAAATCGTGTGACTGTAAAAATCAACAATCTTGATAATGTAGGAAAGGCTGTTGACGCTGCTGTTAGCGCTGGCGCCAACGATATCAACAACCTTTCATTCCAAAATGATGTATCTCAACAACTATCTGATTCTTTAACTACCGAAGCAATTCAAGACGGTCGTCATAAAGCTGAGGTTATTGCTGCAGCCCTTGGTCGTACTTTAGGCCCTGTAAAAACTGTTTCTATCAGCACACCACAAACAAGCTCTATGGACTCTGGTTCCTATCGTAACGCCTTAATGTTAAAAGCGTCTCTCGAAACTGCTACTCCTGTTGAAAAAGGAGCATTAGTAGTTTCTCAAGACGCTAATATTACTTATTATTTACAATAGAATTTTCTGGTACCACACCTTCGTGGACCGCTACAATGCCGCCTGTCAATTCATGATAGGTGGCATTTTCATATCCTAAAGATTTCCAGATTTCAAGAATCTCGCTTTGATGAGGATATCTGCGTAAGGATTCTGGCAACCATGCATAAGAAGAATTATCCTTACTTAACTTACCTAAAATAGGTAATATATAGGAGAAGTAGAAATTATATAACTGTTTAAAACCAAACATGCTTGGCTTTGCGAGTTCTAACACAACTACTTTTCCACCTGGCTTTACAACACGTTGCATTTCAGATAACACTTGTTTAATATCTGGCACATTACGCATTGCAAATCCGCTCATAGCAGCATCAAATGTGTTATCTGCATATGGTAATGCCATCGCATCACCTTGAACAAGATTAACTTGATCTATTAAACCAGCATCTTCAATGCGTACACGACCTTGATCAAGCATCTCACTATTAAAGTCCAAAGCCTCCACCCTTAATGTTGGTTCTTGACGTAACGCTTCCTTTGTAAACACACAAGTGCCACAAGCTACATCAAGTATACGTTGATTTGGACCTATATTCATTGCTTTTACAGAAAATTTGCGCCAGTAATAATCCTGTCCAAAACTCAAGACTGTATTCATCAAATCATAATTCTTAGCAATATTAGAGAATACACCTTGCACAAATTCTTCTTTATCTGCATATGTTTTAAATTTTTCGTATTCATTATGGTCCTTTCACTAATCAAGAACTATATTCAAACTCTTTACTCGCATAGTATATCATACTATGCCCCCCTATCAAAAGAATCCTATTATATATACTATTTATAGTAATTATGTAATGAGCACATATTTAGTTAAAACCATATATTCACTGCTGTTAAAATTAGCATATTACAAAATAAACATCGTTATCAATCACAGTAGATTTAATTTAACTATATATAAATGACTATGATATTATCTATTGCCACCATCCTGTGTTCGTTGTATAATGACATATGTCCATGACGAAAAGATATCTTTTCCATGGTCTTTTATTAGTTTTTATTAAGTATTGGAGTGTACTATGAATCGATTTGTAAAATCAATCAATAGAGTCAGTCTAATCCAACAAATTATCATAGGTTTGATTATTGGTATTTTGACAGCTCTATATGTGCCAGATGTGGCAAATGAATTAGCTTTATTAGGCGTTCTCTTCGTTGGTGCTTTAAAGGGATTGCACCAATCCTCGTATTTTCCTTGTAATTGCAGCCATCAGTAAACACCGTTCTGGTCAAAAAACAGGTATGGGCTCTGTAATCACATTATATTTATTAGGTACATTCCTTTCTGCAGCGCTTGCTGTAGTCGTAAGCTTTATGTTCCCTACTACATTACACCTTGCAGCTAGTGCAGCTGATGCAGCTCCACCACAAGGTATCGTAGAGGTAATGAAAACACTTTTAAAAAATATTGTTGATAACCCTGTGAAAGCCTTAATGACGGCTAACTATATCGGCATTTTAGGTTGGGCACTTATTATCGGTGGCGCGTTACGCCATGCACCAATGAATACTAAAGAAGTAATGGAGTCTATCGCTCAAGCTATTACAACTGTAGTAGGTTGGATCATTCGCTTTGCTCCTCTTGGTATCATGGGTCTCGTAGCTGACTCTATCGCTACTAACGGTATCGAAGCGTTAATTGGTTATTTCCAATTACTCGTATTACTACTTGGTTCTATGATTTTCGTAGCATTAGTAATAAACCCGCTTTTATCTTTTGTATACCTTCGTCGCAATCCATATCCATTGGTATTCAAATGTTTGCGTGAATCTGCTATCTATGCATTCTTTACTCGTAGCTCTGCAGCAAACATTCCTGTTAACCTTGATTTAGCAAAACGTTTAAAACTTAACCCTGATATGTATTCCGTATCCATTCCATTGGGTGCAACAATCAACATGGGTGGTGCAGCGATCACAATTACAATCATGACATTAGCTGCTGCCCATACACTTGGAATCGTTGTAGATATCCCTACAGCAATCCTCTTATCTGTTATTGCTACTATCGGTGCTTGTGGTGCTTCTGGCGTTGCTGGTGGTTCCCTACTTCTAATTCCTCTTGCTTGTTCTCTATTTGGTATCTCCAATGACATCGCAATGCAAGTTGTAGGTGTAGGCTTCATCATTGGCGTTTTACAAGACTCCACTGAAACAGCACTTAACTCTAGTACAGATATTCTCTTCACTGCTACTGCAGATTATGCAAAACGTGGCTATCACGAAAACTGGAATTAAATATAATGTTACAATCATATAAAAGACGGTCCTTCGGGACCGTTTTTTGTATTTAAAAGTCTATAAATAGTAGATTACTATACGACTTATAAATGTATTCACTGTATAATATAAAGAACATACTTTATAAATCAACATAGGTATCGATATTAATCATATACGTTTATATTAATCATATATGTTTATATTAATTACAATCGCCTATATTGATTTTCTTCAATATAGTGTTATAATGGAGTTAATAATAACTATTAACAGATAGCAATAGAAAGGAATCAACATGAAACAATACGATATTATTGTGGTTGGTACAGGTGGTGCAACCATCGTAGCTGACGCTGCGCTAAAAAAAGGCCTTAAAGTGGCCATCATAGAAAAAGGTAAATTTGGTGGCACATGCCTAAATCGCGGTTGTATTCCTACGAAAGTAATGGTTACAGCAGCTAATGCCATTCAAGAGGTAAAAGAGTTCGAAAATCGGCGTCAATGTTGGCGATGCAACAATGGATTGGGACACTGTAGCTAAACGTACATGGCATATGATTGACAAGTCTGCAGGCATCTATGATTACTATAACTCTTATGACAACGTAGATGTATATCGCGGTGCTGCAAGTTTTGTGTCCGATAAGGTTATGAATATCCACCTTAACGATGGCTCTGGTATCGTAGAAATCACAGCTCCAACAATTATTCTAGGTACTGGTGGTTATAGTAACATACCAAATGTACCTGGTCTAAAAGAGGCAGGCTTCCTTTCTAGTGAAAGTTTATTTGGCGATAAGTTCCCGAAACAACCGTACAAATCGCTTGCAGTACTTGGTGCAGGCCCTATCGGCGTAGAATTCGGTCACGTATTTGCATCCGCTGGTACAGAGGTAACAATTCTTCAACATAATGTACGTTTAGTACCTAAAGAAGACGAAGAGATGTCCGAACATCTTCTTCAAAACTACCGAGCTCGTGGTATTAATGTAATCTTAAACCAAGACACTGTTGAAATCCGTCAAGAAGATGGTCTTAAAGTTGTAGTCACTAAAGATCGTAGCACTGGTGAAGTTACAGAAACTAAGGTAGAAGAAATCCTCGTAGCAGCTGGCATTCGTCCTGCTGTAGAAGAGCTCCACCTCGAAAATACAGGTATTGAAACATGGCCAAAGGGCTGGATTAAAACAAACGAGTTCCTCGAAACATCTGTTGATGGCATCTATGCCTTAGGCGATGTAAATGGTGAACCAGCATTCCGTCATCGTGCGAACTATGAAGCTGACATTATCGCCCACAACCTATACTTTGCTAAAAACGAAGAAGATTTTCGTTGGGCACGCTATGATACATTGCCAAAGGTTACATTCTCCTACCCTGAAATTGGTAGCGTAGGTCTTACTGAAGCAGAAGCTATCAAAGCTGGTTATAATGTAGGTGTAGGCAAAAACTACTACTCCTCCACAGCTAAAGGCTATGCAATGGGTATCAACCCTGGCGATGTAAATGACGGCTTTGTTAAAATCGTGGTAGACAAAGATACTAATTATATCCTTGGTATGCACGTAACAGGTCCTCAAGCGTCTATTCTCTTCCAACCATATGTAAACCTTATGAACAGTGGTGTAACTCCGTTGATAGCAATTAATGAAGAAATCGCTTCTGAACGTACTAAACGCTTACGTGAAAAAGGTATTACTCGCGAAATGGACCCTAAATCCGTTATCACTGTAGGTGAAACTATGAGCCCACATCCGTCCTTAATCGAGGTTATTATGTGGACACAAGCATACTACGAACACCGTTGGCAATAGTAAATATATATCCATTATATAAAACAAAGAGCTGAAGATTTTATCTTCAGCTCTTTATTTATAATATCGCTAAATAGATTAACGACCCATATCAATGGTGTTATCCCAAATAATATTTGTTTTACGACCGTCGAAACCTTGATCTGGTTCAGGAGGTAATTTACTAGATTTAGATTGACCTACATAAGCCCCTGTTTCAGCATCTACAGTAACTACAGTCTTTTTACCATCTTGATGCATTGTCATATAGTATAGGATCTTGCCTTCATGCGCTTCAATTTTCCAGCCTTTTACGACTGCATCAGCACCAAGTTGTTGTTTTGCAACGCGCTCAGCTTGAGCTGCTTCGATGACTTTATCTTTATTGAAGATTTCACCGATAACTTTCTTAGGTTTGCCACCTTCATCCATATCAGAAGTATTACCAGTGATAACGTCGATTTTCATCTTATATTGATGATATTTACTATAGCCTACTACTTTGTAACCATAGTTCAAATCATTAGAGTTAAGCTCTACAGAATGAAGTGCTGCATTAGGAAAACGGTTTTGGAAAATAGTACCAATTTTACTCATAGTCATAACCATGGATTCCCCTGGCGCACGTTGTACAGAAATATCAGTACTTGTTTCTGGTTTTGTTTTACGTGCATCTGCCACACTAGGTGTAGCAACGGACAATACGCCAACTGCCAATACACCAGTTAATGCCATAGAAATCAACTTTTTATTCATTACATATCCTCCTACTATATACAATGCTTTCACCTATGGTAAAAGCCATCCGTATACTAGAATTACTATAATTTCGTGCTATATGCAACAGCACACAAAACATACATAAATAGATATATTATTTAGACAATATACTATAAACCTTCATTCGATGCAAGTCGATCGTTTACATCAGTCATAAGCAATTTGTAACATGTTGCCACCAAAGGTACGCCAATCAACATGCCAGTGACCCCCATTAAACTACCACCAACGATAACAGCTGCAAACACCCACAAACCAGGCAAGCCAACGGAATTACCTACAATCTTGGGATAAATAAAGTTACTTTCAATTTGATGAAGCACCTCTAAGATAATCACATAGATTAATGCATCCATAGGGCTAACAGTGAGCAAGATAACTGCGCCTATAACGCCACCCACATAAATACCTAGCAATGGAATTAATGCAGTAAGGCCAATAACACAGGCAATCGTAGTGGCATATTCAATATTAAATGCCCATAGTGAAATACCAACCATAATGCCTAAAATCAAGGCATCTATGAACTGGCCTACAAAGAAGTTACTGAAGGTTTGAACAGCAACACGTGTGACATAACTAACGCGATTTACCCACTCATCGGATGCATAAGCTCGTAAAATACGTTTGCCTTGCATCATAAGTCGCTCTTTATCGAGCAACATATAAATGGCAAAAATCAAACCTAAGCCTATATTTAAGGTCCAGGATAAGGCTGTCCCCATTGCATTGACCAGGTATGTGCCGCCCTTTGTGCCCCACTCGCGAGTATATTTAACAATACTTTCACCACTCAAGGTATCCATAAGTGTTTGATTGGAGGCCATTGGAATGGTTTCTGTAAAGTGTTGCATCCAAGATTGGAAGTCTGAATATAACTGTGGCGAAGAAGCTACGATAATCGACATGGAATGAATCAATTGTGGAATCGCCATGCGAGCAATGAAATACACGATAGCACTGATAGTAACAAAGGATAATATAAGACTTAAAGGTCGTCTAATTTTATCTTTCCAACCAGTTTTACTCTTAGGCCACAGCCAGCGTTCATAACGCACAACGAGAATATCGAGGACAAATGCGATACAAGCACCTACTATAAGTGGAACAAAAGCAGTAATAATGGCATCAATAGCATTGGCTATATCGCTAATACGCAGCGCCATCATGATCATAACGCCAGCCAATATAATGGCCCCTATAAGCGGTTTGTAATATTTAAATCGTTTCATATATAACCTACTTTACTATACTCACAATGCATACATTACCAAAACTTAATGAACATTGTATGACCTACGATTGTATGCAAGTTTAGTATAACACAAAAGTCCACCTTATCACATGCTCGGTCCCCCGATGAACACGAGAGCATGATAGAAGGTGGACTTATTATATGTCTAATCTAAATTAGATTGAAGATTAGCGGTGAATGTAAACGTCTACACGACGGTTTTCAGCTTTACCTGCTGCAGTAGAGTTAGTTGCCACTGGTTTAGTGTCGCCATTAGCGATACCAATGAAACGATCAGCAGATACGCCGTTGTTTACTAAGTATTGAGCTACGTATTGTACGCGGCGTTCGGACAAGCCAACATTGTATTGAGGTGTTGCATCAGTATCAGCATTACCCAACAATTTGATTTGATCTTGAGAGTATTGGTTAGCAGCGTTTACAGCAGCTGTCAAGTTTGGATATTGGTCTGCACGAGCTACATCTTGGTCGGAATCGAAGTAGATGGATTGTACATAGTAATCCAATTTAGGAGTTTTGTATACAGGAGCTTCTACTACAGGAGCTGGAGCTGGAGTGTATACAGGAGCTGGAGCTGGAGTTGCTACAGGAGCTACTGTTTTGTGACCACCGAAACGGTAGGACAAGCCAACTACAGGACCTTGGAAGGAGATATTTTCATTATCTGCATGTTTTGTATTGATATAACGGTAACCAGCGTTGATATCCAAGTCTTCGTTCACTTTGTAGCCTAAACCAGCTTCCCAAGTGGAAGTTTTCTTAGTACCTACACCAGCTTTACCGTAAACTTCTACTTTAGAGCCAAGGTTAGCTTTACCAATTACACCTGCTTGTGCAATGTTATTAGCTTTAGCGAAGTCATCGCCAGAAATATGAGCATAGCCACCATATACAGCGAAGTTTTTGTTCAAGGATTGAACCAAGTTTACTTCGTGCATTTTGTCGCTATAGCCAATGCCACCCAATTTGTCGTTCAAACCATGGTAAGCATATTGAACAGCAGTTTTGTCAGACAAAGCGTATGTCAAACCACCATCAAAGTTCCATTTTGCATCAGCATTGAAATGTTCAGTTTTTGCTTTAGAATGAGCTGCACCAAGATCAACTTGGAATTCGCCTTTGTTGAATTGAGTTTGTGGAGTTGCGCCAGCTACGGATACGCCTACAGCAGCAACTGCCAATAAAGCTAATAATTTTTTGTTCATTATAATTCCCTCCAAAAATAGCCCACAACAATACACAGGGCCTTGGTAATAATATACTTTCATTTTACACAACTTTTCGATAAATTTCAATATCTTTTATGAATTTACCATGAGAATTTCGAATTTTATCTATATTCAGTTGTTATTTCTTTCAAATTCAAAAATACAATTATCTTTATAATATTAGGAATATTAAGGGGCTAATTATTAAAACTGATGATCCTCCACTTTATGCTTTTAAGATATATCTTATATTTATCTTAGCCTATCTTTAAAATTAAGCGAACAAATAAAACCGCCTTAGTAAAACTAAGGCGGTTTTACTGTTTCTATATATATCCCTTACATATATACACGAAATCATGGATTTCAGGTCCGATAACACATTCCCCAATGTGTCATTTTTCCACATTTGGTATTGTACATCAAACAAATTGAATAGGCAAGAAGTTTTTCATAAACTTTTCATAAATTATTCTATTTTTTTCAATATAGCTAGTAATCCTAAATAAAACTTTGTAGATTCTATCTATATTAAAGCTATATATCAAACAATTTAAACTTTAGATTTTATATGAAAATTCATCGCATAAATGATATTCAAAATTAATATTTTGAATACTAATCAGTAAGATTAAACAATTTTATGCTGCCATGTACCTCGAACAAATCGGAAATAGGAACAACATAATCGTAAAGACTGATCGAAGCACAACGATAACCATGCGCCTAAAAGGCCTAAGCCAAATGTAATACACAATAGATATGTAATAATAGGTCGTATAATAGCTACACTAACAAGGGAATATTTCATAATATAATATGTATCTCCTGCCCCTTTTAGCACCCCAGAGTAAACTTGCTGCAATGCTTGAGGGAATGCAGCAATAGCCATAATCCCCATTAAGGCACCAGCTAACGTAACGACTTCACTTTCACGTGTATATAACTGTACCAATAAATCACCAGGGCCAATAAATATGAGTGCACTTACGAGACCTACTACGAGACCAATACGAGCACCAATTTTACCATACATATTCGCAATATCTGGTCGCTTATGTCCAAGGTTTTGCCCCGTATGAGAGGCCCCTGCAAAGCCAAGTCCCATAGCAAAGTAATAGAATATATCCATCAAATTCATACACACATAGTGTGCTGCTAATGGTACCGCCCCTAAGGACGCAACGATCATTGTGTACGTATACATACCAAATCGTTCAAAAAACTGTTCCCCTAATGAGCTACCACCTACGTGGAACATAGTGTGCAAAACGGTTCGTTCAAACTTCCACTTTGAAGGATGTCGCAACGTTAATCCTGTAGTAGTATGTTGTGAAATCGTACGCAGTAATAATATAGCAATAACAGCACTACTAATCATTGTCGAAACACCAGCGCCCATGACACCGAGTTCAGGAAAGAAACCAATACCATAAATCAAGAAGAAGTTCATTATAGTATTTAAAATATTACCTACTACATTGGACTTAAAAATAACCTTGGTATTACCATACCCAATAAGAGCGGCCCCTACAATTTGACTAAAAGATTGGAATATTAGACTAATGACAACAAAACGGCCATACCAGACAGCCGTTTCTATATAGCCGTCTTCGGCACCTGTAAAGCGTAAGATATGCTCTAAATTAAAGAAACATATTGCCAATAAAGGTACATAAATCAAGAAATTCAAGAGTATGGATTGCTTAAGAACGGCATTCATACCATCAACTTCACTTTCACCGTGGCGGCGAGCTATAATAGCCGTTACCGCAATCGACAAGGCACGACAGAATATGAGCATCACCATCTCTGGCTGCCCCATAATACCAACTGAGGCAAGTGCGGAGGCACCGAGGGCCCCTACCATGGCTAAATCAATAGCTGTCATAAACTGCAGCATCAAACCTTGTAATGTAGCAGGCCAAGCTATTTTCAAATAATTGCCATACATCTGCTTTGTTGTACCTACAGGACCTAATCGTTCTGTAGCGGGCAACATTGCATCAATGGACAACCATCGTTGTATGCGGTCTAACATAGTAACTCCTATTCATGCAAGATCGTATAAGATTGAGCTATCTATTAGCCCCAATATCTTCTGTATTATATCACAAGAATATATGAAAAGTCATTCATATATTATAATTATATTTAATAATCTATATCAAAATCGCAAAAGAACCTCTTATAGCGTCTGAATATACCCTACCAGGTATTCCAACATATAAGAGGTTCTTTTAATTTTCAGAAAATATTATATCAGTCTATTCTGTGAAATTAATTATCAATTATCAACCTTTGGATGCCAACAATTGACTAACTGCTGCACGCAAGTCTTCTAAGCCTTGTTTAGTTTCAGCTAGTTCTTGACGTTGACGCTCATTTTCAGCTTCCAACGTATTGAGACGAGCCGCTTGATCTGCGATAACAGTTTTTGTTCACTATTTTCTTTTTTGAGACTAGATACTTCATCTTGCATTACATACACAGAGCTAAGAGGGCCTGCTTTGTAACGATCAGGAATATTTTTCTTTTCTGGGCTAGAGCCAAATTTGTGGGTTACACCTGCATTGACCATATTGCGGTTTGCACCAAGAGATACACCAACGTTGAACATTGTATCTTCATTTGTATAATGTGCAAGACCTAAGGCCGCTGCTGTTTCACCGCGATAGTTACCAACACCAGCCATCACTTGAGTTGGTTCCAATGGGTCATATTGAATTGGTTTCAACGCTGCCATTGCTGCTGCATGCGCACCTACACGTTGTACCTCACCTGCTACTTGACCAATAGCATCGCCGATTCTAGCATTAGATGCTTTCAACTGACTAACATTAACTGCATCAGTATCATCTGTACCAGGTGCAATACCTTTAAGTTGGTTATTACCATTATTAAGGCCATCCTTAGTCAAGGAAATAGTGCCTGCATTTGGATTATTAGGATTTGCACTGCCTGGTGTAATTGTTATGCCATTACCATCTGTGACAGTTGTATTACCTGCTGCATCTTTAAATGTAGCAGACTTCATATCCTTCAGTTCAGGATTTACTGCATAACTAATTGTTTTACCTGCTTGGCTAACCATCATATTATTGCCTGCTTTGAAAGTAACTGTTTCATCAGTTTTTACTTTTTCAGCTGTTGCAGTTGGTGTGCTGTTAATCCCAGAGCCTTCTGTACCAATAGTTGCATTCCAGCCAGCATTTTCAACGGCAGATTTAACTTGATTTTCCGTAGCAGCACGGCCAGACGCAATGTTATTTGGATCCCAAGTTTTATTAGTTAATCCTGTAACAACACCATCTTTGCCATTTACTGCAACAGGATTATTGCCACCTGTAGTAATGATGCCATCTTTACCATCGATACCTACAGTACCAATTGTAGCCTTGCCATCCTTACCATCAAGAGCAATCTTATCGCCAGCTTTTACAGAACCATTTTTGCCATCGATAGCAACTGCATTAGCACCATCACCAGCCTTAATCGTACCAGTTGTACCATCTACAGTAACTGACTTACTTGGATCTGTGCCTAATGTAACCTTATCATTCAACTTGTTATCGTAAATAATATGTCCATCAGCGGCAGTTGTTTTAGTCAATACAATATTGCCTGTAGTACTACCAGCACTTTCACCACCATTAGCAGTCAATTCTGTTTTAGACGCCTTAGACTTAGCCTCTAATTGACGTACATTGACAGCATCTGTGTCATCTGTACCATCTGCAATGTTAGAAATCTTATTGCCACCATTATTGAGACCATCTTTAGTTAAGGATACAGGATCCTTACCAGCTGCAGTAATTGTTACACCATCTTTAGTAAGAGCTGTTTTATTACCATTGCCATCATCGATAACTGTGCTATCTGCTGTGGAAGTATTTGTTTTTGTACCATCCGTAATCTTAGTGCCATCTGCAGTTGTTGCGGTAGACTTAGTACCATCTGCTACTGTATTACCAGCTGCAGTAGATGTATTGGTTTGAGTACCCGCAGTTTGTGTAATAGAATCACCATTGATAACCGTTGTATTATTACCAGTACCGTTGAAGCTTGCAGAGTTCATATTCACAAGGTCTTTATTCAAGGAATATGTGAAGTCACGCTCATTTTGGTTGATGGTGATATTTTCACCAGCAATCATAGTAACCTTTGCGTCTTTACCTACTTTTGCATCTGTTTTAGTACCAGTTTGTTTACCAGATGTAGCAGCATCTTTATCTGCTGTAATTTGCCATGTTTGGTTAGCTGCAGCATCAGCGACTACTTTCAATTGATCCTCGGTAGCAGCACGACCAGATACAGCATTACCATCCCAAGTCGTATTAGCGAGACCTGTTACATGGTTATTGGTACCATCTACTGTAACGCCACCAATATTAGCAGCTTTACCTGTAATAGTACCAGTAGTACCATCTAACGTTACTGCCTTATTACCACCTGTTGTAATTGTATTATTTACACCATCAATAGCTGCACTACCAATAGTAGCTTTACCAGCTGTACCATCAATAACAATAGCATTAGCACCAGTACCAAATGTCAATCTATCATTAAGTTTTACATTATATACTGTATGACCATCTGCAGCAGTTGTAGATGTTAATTTTACATTACCAGTTGTTGCGTTAGCTGCTTCATCATCATTAGCAGTGATTTCTGTTTTAGATGCTTTTTTAGCTGCATTAATAGCATCTGCTACATTCTTAGCTGTTGCCACACCATCAGTAGCAGGGCCTGTAATAGTGCCATCCGTACCAACTGTAATAGCCGCTGTTTTTACATCATATTTAACAACGCCTGCATTATCGATAGTAGCAGTTGTTAACGTGCCATCTATAAAGTTCAAGCCATCAGCCAAGGATACTTGTTTAGCTGTACCATCATTTGCTTTATAAGACAATTTAGTCTTAGTCGCAACTTTAGCGCCATCAATAGTTACCTTGTAGTCCTTAGTTGTGCCATCTGCACTTGGTGTTCCTGTAACAGTCAACGGATTATCCGCATCAGTTGTATCAGTACTTACTGTAACTGCACTTACAGCAGATTTCTTAACCTCTGCTTCGGATACTTTTACAGTTAAGTTTTTACCATCTGCATCAGTTGTTACGTATTTACCGTCACCTTTGATGCCCAATGTATCATTTTAAGATTTACTACACCGGCAGATGTATTAGTATCGCCAGCAAATTTCAAGTTGATTGCATCAGTGCTTGCTTTAGCAGCCTTATTGATAGCATCAGCTACGTTCTTAGCAGTTGCTAAACCATCATTACCTGTAACAGAAGCAGTACCTGCAGCATCGCTGTTGATAGTAGCACGTTTTGTAGATACCTCTACAGTATCGCCATTCATCTTCGTAGAAATGAAATCACCAGTAGCACCTTTTACATTGAATGCTACATCACCATCTTTTAAAGATTGGCTAGAGGTGGTACCACTATCTGCACCAAGGGACACTTTACGGCTCACAGCCGCTGCAGCATCATTGATCTTAGTCTTAGTATCATCATTAATATCAAATGTTACCTTACCATCATTATCTACAGTAGCTTTTGTCATTGTGCCATCTACAAAGTCTAAGCCTTTAGATAATTTAACAGACTTAGCATCTGTATCAGCTGCGCTATTAGCGCGATATGTTAAGGTTTGGCTTGCTACAGTATCTTTCAACTGTTTTACGTTTACCGCATCAGTATCAGCTGTACCTTCAGCAACCTCTTGAATCTTATTACCACCAGCATTGATTTCATCAAGACTAAACTGAACCATTTTACCTGCTGCACTTTGGAATGCCATGCCTTGAGCACTACCTTGAGCAAAATTCCCATCTTCATCATTAAATATAAGATTTTTAGAATCAAGAGAGCTGCTATTAGGTCCGGCTTGTAAAGATAAAGTACCAACGTCTAAATAAGTATTTGCTGTATTCGGTTGATTTACATCAATACCATTATTGATTCTAATACCATCACGGTCAATTTGTGTATAATTACCTACAGCTGGATCACCAAACTTACCGCTAGCATTAATTGCATCAAACTTGATTGTCTCACCCACACCATTTTCAAGAGAAATAGAGTTTAATTTCTTAAGATCTTTATTTAATGTGGTAGCGATATTTTTACCAGTTTGTGTAACTGTAATATTGTTATCACCAGTAAAGTCTACAGTATCTCCGCCGGCTACAGTAGTCGGTGTATCACCATTAGTAGATAGTTTCCATGCTGCACCATCTTTAGCTTGGCTAGCAGCTTTATTAATCGCGTCGGCCACGTTCTTAGCTGTTGCTAAACCATCATCACCGGTAACAGAAGCCGTACCTGCAGCATCGCTGTTGATAGTGGAACGTTTTGTAGAAACTTCTACAGTGTCGCCATTCATCTTCGTAGAAATGAAATCACCAGTAGCACCTTTTACATTAAATGCTACATCACCATCTTTAAGGATTGACTAGATGCTGTACCACTATCTGCACCAAGGGAAATATTACGAGCTACTGCATTAGAAGAATTATCAACTTTAGTTTTAGTATCTGCATCTAAACCAACTGTAATAGTTTGACCATTTACAGTTGCAGTTACACCATTTGTACCAGCTACATTAAGTTTTTGTTTTTAAGATCAATAGTACCGTTATTTGTACCATCTGTAATATTTAAGTTTTGAGACAAGTTAGCAACAGCTTGCTTAACATCACCAATATTTGCTGCATTGGAATCAGTTGTACCACCACTAGCAACATTAGTAATTGTCTTGTTACCACCGTTGATACCATCAGTTTTATCAATGGAGATGCCACCTACAGTTACTTTATCTGTTGTGATACCAGTACCTGTAATTGCAGTAGTACCATTTGTTAAGCCAGATGTATTGATTACTGTGTTACCTGCAGTAATAGAATCTACTGTAAGATCTTTCTTTGTGGCTACAGTAATTTTCTTTTTATCTGTACCATCTTGAGTGATTAAAATATTATCACCATTGATAAGATCTACTGTGTCCCCACCTTGTACAGATGTTTTATCTGTTGTGCTGGAATTTGTTGTAAGATTCCATGCCGCACCAGCTTTAGCTGCATCAGCTGCTTTATTGATAGCATCGGCTACATTTTTAGATGTTGCTAAGCCATCATCGCCTGTTACAGATGCTGCGCCTGTATTAGCATCACTAGTAATTGCCGCACGTTTAATGGAAATTTCAACAGTGTTACCATTCATCTTCGTAGATACTAAGTCACCTGTCGCACCTTTCACATTGAATGCCACATCACCATTTTTTAAGGATTGGCTAGATGCTGTGCCGCTATCTGCACCAAGAGAGATGTTACGAGCTACTGCTGTGGACGCATTATCTACTTTAGTTTTTGTAGCTGCATCAAGACCTACTGTAACAGTTTGGCCATTTACAGTTGTAGACACACCATTCGTACCGGAAACAGTAAGTTTTTGATTCTTAAGATTTACAGTACCATCTGTAGCACCATCAGAAACAGTAAGATTTTGAGATAAGCCATCTACAGCTTTATTGATAGAATCCGCTACATTTTTAGCAGTCGCTAACCCATCTGTAGGGCTATTTACCTTAGCTTTACCATCAGCATCATTAGTAATAGTTTCAGTGGCAGTAGAAATTGTTACATTCCCATTTGTACCTACCGTAGCTTTTGTAAAAGTACCATCTGTAAAGTTTAAACCATTTGCCAAGGACACTTTGTTTGCATTAGCACCATTAGCTTTGTATGTTAATTGTGTTTGATTAGCTAATTTTGTTGTATCAATACCAATTGCATAGTCCTTAGTATTTGTACCTGCTGTTGGTGTAATTGTAATAGGATTATCTGTTGTATTAGCCTTGCTAACAGTTACTGCGCCTACAGCTAAATCTTTTACTTTAGCAGAATCAACAGCTACTTGTACACCTGTAGCAGAAGCCTTAGTAGTAACTAGATCGCCATCACCAGCCACTTTAAAGGTTGCATCACCGTCTTTAAGATACTTAAGACCTGTAGATCCTGTATCACCAGTTAAACCAATACCTTTAGTCGTAGCATTTACCGTACTCTTGTCTAGACCAACAACAAGACTACCATTATTCGTACCCAATAAATCAGTTCTAATACCATTAGCCCCAATTACTTTTAGTGGACTTTCACTAAGCTTAACAGTACCCGTTTTAGAATTTGTATCTAGGTTTAATGTAACAGCAGCTACAGCATTCTTTACATCTGTAATATTGGCTGCATTAGTACCTACATTACCACCGCTAGAAACATTGGTAATTTGTTGACCACCTGCACTAATACCATCTGTACCAAACTTAACAGTTTTCGTAGCAGTTTTTGCAGTTAAACCATCACGAGTTATGGTCACATTATTACTACCAGTAGTCGGACCAATTTGAAGCGTTGTATTACTCAATACATTATCGCCGGCTTTAAATGAATCGCCAGTAAAGTTTCTACCTTTTACAGAACCATTTGTACCATCTAGAGTAATTTGATTGCCACCAGAAGAAACCGTAACAGATCTATTAGCTTTCACAGTATCTACAGTAATCGCCTTATTCAAAGAAGTAGTAATTTTTTTGCCACTACGAGTTACTGTAATATTGTTGTCCCCACCAAAGATTACAGTATCTGATTTATTGATTACTTCAGGAGCACTAGGATCCCTGTCTGCCGCTAATTTCCAATGATATGCATTGGCAGAAATGGCTTTATTGATGGCATCTGCTACATTTTTAGAATCAGCCATGCCTGCAGCATTTGCAGAAGCTTGACCATTTGTGACATCAATATTTTGTGTTTTACCAGAAATTGTAAGGTTTTGGCCGTTGGCAGCTGTTGTAATATGTATTATCACCCTTAAGGCCTAATGTACTATTTGCAATATTTACATTACCAGTATTCACATTACCAGAGAACGCAAGGTTAACACTCTTTAATTGGGCTACGTTAACTGCATCTGTATCTCTTGTACCCGCTGCGAGGCCTGTAAGTTGACGTGTTACAGTAGTACCATTACCAATAGAAACCGCACCAGTTGTACTAGTAAGTACATTGCCAGTTAAACCAGAATAATTATCTGTACGGTTTGTATTAGGATTATAACCCTTATTATTAACACCGCCTGCTACATCAGCAACAGAATCACGCCCTAAAGCAACACCACCATCAACGGTAACGCTAGAATCAGGCCCAATAGCAACAGATTTAACTGCACTTGCATTAGATCCAGTACCAATAGCAATGGAGTGTTGAGATGTGGAGTTAACGCGACTACCTATGGCAATTGATTCTAAACCATTAGCTGTTGTAGCAGAGCCGATTGCAAGAGCTCTATTGCCTGTAGCTTTCGTTGGAGTAGATCCATATGAACCAATGGCAATAGTTCCATCACTATTTGCCGAAGCACTACCACCTAATGCCACAGAATTATCACCATCAGCCGTTACATTCATACCCATAGCAACACTAGTAAATTTATTAGCCTTAGCAGCTTGACCAACTGCGACACCGCCTAACTCTGCCGTAGTTCCATTAGTACCAACCGCAACACCATTGGCACCTTTTGAGGTAGTAAAAGTACCGATAGCTATACCATTATCCCCTGTGGCAGAACTTTTTCTACCAATAGCAATACTATTATCTGCAGTGGAAGAGCTTTCGCCCCCAATAGCAACACCATACTGATTAGTCGCAGTGGCTAACATACCGATACCAACACCAGCAACACCTCCACTTTTTGCTCTAGAGCCCAATGCAGTAGAGGATGCACCAGATGCTACAGTACCATGACCAAATGCGGTAGCATCATTATTAGATGCAGTGGCATCAGCGCCTAAAGCACTAGCATAACCACCTGTAGCCTTAGAATCAGCACCAACTGCTACAGCAGCATCTTCAGACGCAACAGATTTAGACCCTAACGCAGTTGCTTTACCAGAGGTAGCTTGAGCTAATAAGCCTAATGCAACTGTAGATTGACCTGTTGCATGAGCACCAGCCCCCACCGCTGTAGCAGGTAGTGCAGGATCTATTTCTGCTGCATTTGCTACACTATAATAACCGATTGCAATGGATTGGTGGCTTTCAGAACTAGCAAAATTACCAATAGCTAGACCATTAGTTTTACCATTGGTTACTCTACCATCTGCAAGAGCTCTAGATGGTTGATCGCCCGCTGCCGCTGCAACATCAATTACACCTGCAGTTTGCATCGCTAAGGCAGCTAAAATACTAGCTACTATAATTTTCTTTTTCCCTGTTTTATTTTTTGCCATTTCAGATACTACAACGTAGCACTGTTTGGACTTAGACCAAATGACTTTAAATATCTTATTCATACATTTTCCTTCTTTAAATTACTAACCCTCAACTATATAAATTATATGTTCCACACTTCTCTCAGTCTGGAAATAATGAAAGCTACGCAGACTTTCATTTATAAAACTTATCTTTAATTTTACCATAATTTATCTAATTTTCTCAATTTAAAAGTGTATTTTTTGGATATTTACTATTATCTCAATTATGCATAGAGTGTGGTTAAACACGCAGTATTATCATAATTCATTTATAATTCACCTTAATAAATTGCATATTATATGAATTTTTATGCTTCCAATTGAGAATACGAAAAGAATATTAGATTTCATTACAAAATTAATCATCGTCTAAAAATATTCATAAATTATTCCTTATATACAGTTTTATCGATAATTTTATTAATTATTAAAATATAATTTTTAGACTATTTTATTTTACAGATATAGCTTTAATAAATTATTTTTATTTTCATACTAAAAAGAGCCTCCTCTTTCGAGGAAGGCTCTTTCTAGTTTTACATATCCATTCACGGGATATACATAGTTCTAACTATATGTACAATGTGATTATGCTCTATTTGCCAACAATTGGTTAACTGCTGCTTTCAACGCATCAATTTCAGATTGTTGTTGTTCAAGCTTGGATTTGTACTCTTCATTTTGGGAACGCAAATGGCTTACTTCATCTTGCATTACGTAGATAGAGCTGATAGGACCAGCTTTATAACGTTCTGGAATAGCATCTTTTCTATCACGGTTACCACCGAATTTGTGAGTTACACCAGCATTAATCATGTTATGGCTAGAACCAAGTGTAACACCAATATTGAACATAGTATCTTCAGTTTTGTAGTGAGCAAGACCAATTGCACCAGCTGTTTCACCACGGTAGTTACCAATACCAGCCATGATTTGTGTTGGTTCCAATGGATCGTATTGGATTGGTTTCAACGCTGCCATAGCCGCCGCATGAGCACCAACACGTTGTGTTTCAACGCCTACATTGTTAATAGCTTGTTGTAAACCAGCTTTAGTTTCTTTCAATTGGCTTACGTTTACTGCATCTGTATCAGCTGTACCAGGTGCAACACCATGAATTTGGTTGCCACCATTATTCAAGCCATCTACTGTAAGGGATACAGGGCTAGCTGCAGAATTTGCAGGATTGATAGTCATGCCTGCACCATTAACTGTTGTAGCGTTACCAGCTGCATCTTTTACAGTTGTACCAGCAGGAGTAATCTTAGTGGATGGACCATTTTCATCACCTACAGTTACACTGTTAAGACCTTTCACGTCTTTAGCCAAGCTGTATGTGAAAGTAGTTTTATCTTGTTTTACTTCAAGGTTATCACCAGCTTGGAATTTAACAGTATCGCCACCTTGTACTTTTTCTACAGTACCGCCAGCTGCAGTTACATTCCATGCAGAAAGATCTTTAACTTGTTGTTTACCAGCATCTGTTAAGTTGCTCAAATCTTGGTTTGCTGCATTATCGATTTTTGCTTTAGTTGCATCATCAATCTTAACAGTAACATCTTCACCATTAGCAACAGTTGTTAAACCGTTTTCGCCTTTAATATTAAATTTCACATCGCCTGTGCTCAAGGATTTTTCATCAGTAGAACCTGTGTTACCACCTAAGGAAATCTTACGACCGATTGCTTCTGTGTTTTTATCGATTTGAGCTTTGTTTGCTGCAATATTTGCTTTATTTGTTGCAATATCACCAGCATTTTTATTGATAGCGTCTTTGTTAGCAGCAATATTTCCTTTATTTGCTGCTACTTGATCATCAACTGCTTTCAATTGATCTTCAGTTGCTGCACGACCAGATACAGGTTGTGTTTGACCTGGAACCCAAGTTGTATTAGTTAAACCAGTTACTTGAGGAGTTTCTACACCATTTGTAGCCTTAACTTTTGGAGCTGTAATAGTGTCGTTAGCAGTTACAGTATCAAATGTTACATCTTTCTTAGTAGCAATTGTGAAGTCTTTACCATTTTGAGTAATGGAGATGTTATCGCCATTGATAAACTTAACTGTATCGCCACCTTGAACTTTTTCTGCAGTACCATCGTTAGCTACTACATTCCAAGCTGCTAAATCTTTAACTTGTTGTTTACCAGCATCTGTTAAGTTGCTCAAATCAGTGTTTGCTGCATTATTGATTTTATTTGCAGTAGCATCATCTAACTTAACAGTTACATCGTCGCCATTAGCTTCAGTAACGATACCATTTTGACCTTTAATATTGAATTTCACATCGCCTGTGCTCAAGGATTTTTCATCAGTAGAACCTGTGTCACCACCTAAGGAAATCTTACGACCAATTGCTTCTGTGTTTTTATCGATTTGAGCTTTGTTTGCTGCAATATTATCTTTGTTTGTTTTAATATCGCCAGCATTTTTAGTGATGTTAGCTTTGTTTGCTGCTACTTGATCATCAACTGCTTTCAATTGATCTTCAGTTGCTGCACGACCAGATACAGGTTGTGTTTGACCTGGAACCCAAGTTGTATTAGTTAAACCAGTTACTTGAGGAGTTTCTACACCATTTGTAGCCTTAACTTTTGGAGCTGTAATTGTGTCATTTGCAGTTACAGTATCGAAAGTAACATCTTTCTTAGTAGCAACTGTGAAGTCTTTACCATTTTGTGTAATTTCAATGTTATCGCCATTGATAAACTTAACTGTATCGCCACCTTGAACTTTTTCTGCAGTGCCATTATTAGCTACTACATTCCAAGCTGCCAAATCTTTAACTTGTTGCTCACCAGCTGGAGTCAAGTTGCTCAAATCTTGGTTTGCAGCATTGTTGATTTTATCTTTAGTATCTGTATCAAGTTTAACAGTTACATCGTTGCCAGCAGCTACAGTTGTAATACCGTCCTCACCTTTGATTTTGAATTTCACATCGCCTGTGCTCAAAGATTTTTCAGCTGTGGAACCAGTGTCGCCATCTAAGGAGATTTTACGAGCGATTGCTGTTGTATTTTTGTCGATATTATCTTTATTTGCTGCTACTTGGTCATCAACTTTTTTCAACTGATCTTCAGTTGCTGCACGACCAGATACAGGTGTTGTTTGGCCTGGAACCCAATCTGTATTAGTCAAGCCAGTAACTTGAGGAGTTTCAACACCAGTTGTAGCTTTTACTTTAGGTGCTGTAATTGTTTGGTTTGCAGTTACACTATCGAATGTTACATCTTTTTTAGTGGAAATTGTGAAATCTTTACCCGCTTGTGTAATTTCGATATTATCACCATTGATGAATTTAACTGTGTCGCCGCCTTTAACATCTTCAGCAGTACCACTGTTAGCAACTACTTTCCAAGCAGCTAAATCTTTAACCTTTTGCTCACCTGCTGGATTCAAATTGCTCAAATCTTTGTCAGCAGCGTTATCGATTTTATTTTTAGTATCTGTATCAAGCTGAACAGTTACATCTTCACCAGCTGCTACTGTAGTAAGACCATTAGCGCCTTTAACATTGAATTTTACATCGCCAGTGCTCAAGGATTTTTCCCTTGTGGAGCCAGTGTTACCACCTAAGGAAATTTTACGAGCAATAGCAGCTTTGTTAGCTTCTGCTTTATCATCTGTTTTCTTCAATTGAGATACATTGACAGCATCTTTATCATCTACGCCATCAGCTACGTTAGTAACTTTCATGTCGCCTGCATTGATACCTTTATCGCCATCAATTTTAACGGTTGGATTGCCTGCAGCATTGTTGAAAGATGCACTGTTCAAGCCAGTAAGATTTTTCTTCAAGGATACAGAAATATTTTTATTGTTTCTAGCAACCGTAATATTGTCGTCGCCAGAGAAATCTACAGTGTTACCTTTTTCAATTGCTTCTGGTGTTGCTTCACCATTAGCGGAAAGATTCCATCCGTATTTATTTTGATCGATAGCCTTATTAATTGCATCAGCCACGTTAGCAGAATCTGCCATACCTGGAGTTGCTGCAGCTGTACCATTTGTAACAGTAATATCTTGTTTTTTACCAGCAATAGTAATTTTCTTACCATTAGCTGTAGTTGTAATATATGTATCGTCACCATTTACAGCTAATTTACTGTTAGCAAGGTTTACGTCACCAGAACCAGTGTCGCCTGTGAAAGCAAGGTTTACACTCTTCAATTGTGCTACGTTGACTGCATCTGTATCAGCCGTACCAGCAGCTACATAGTTAATTTGACGAGTTTGACCTGTTGTACCAACAGCAACGCCACCCAATGTAGATGTTAACGTTGCACCAGTTAAGTTAGCATAAGTATCAGTACGACCAGTATTAGCATTATAACCTGCTACACCTGCCGCAGTACTAGCAACAGACTTAGAACCTATTGCAACACCATCAGCAGTTGTAGCACTAGCACCATCACCAATAGCAATCGATTTAACTGCACTTGCGTTAGATCTAGTACCGATAGCAATACCATCATTCTCTGATACTGAGCTTTTTCTACCAATAGCAATACTGTTATCTGCAGTGGAAGAGCTTTCTCCGCCAACAGCAATACTATAATCTTTAGTTGCATTGGCTAACATACCGATACCAACACCTGCAGTTCCAGCGGCCTTTGCCCTAGATCCCAATGCAGTAGAGGATGCACCAGATGCAGCAGTACCATGACCAATTGCAGTAGATTCAATATTGGAAGCTATCGCATCAGCCCCAAAGCACTGGCATTGCCATCTGTTGCCTTAGCACCATGACCAACTGCCACAGTATCATCCTCGGACGCAATGGAGTTAGCACCTACCGCTGTAGCATTTGCCGATTTAGCTTGTGCTGATAACCCCAATGCAACTGTAGATCGACCTGTTGCATTAGCACCATCACCAATAGCTACAGAGCTTGTTGCAGTATTATCTGTAGATGCATTAGGACCAATAGCAATAGAGTTATTAGCTTTTGCACCAGTGTTGTCTTTATTTGGAACATCAGTAGAGTTAATAGACACATATTTAAGTGCAATTTGATCTGCGATAGCAGCTAACTGAGAACCATTGATCGCGTCCGTAGAAGTAGCACTTACTTCACCAGGAGCTACGTTTTTCAACTGACGCTCAAAACCTGCCGCACCGAAAGAAACAACATCACCTTCTAAAGTTGATTCACCACCAGACCACGTTGCAGTAGCACCTGTTGGCAATGTATAGCTAGTTTGTTTAGTACCTGCCTTATCTGTAGTAGAACCACCACCTAAAGCGACAGAGTTATCACGATTTGCTTTCGCACCTGTACCAATAGCGATGGCATTTGTTACAGATGTATTATCTGCACCACTTGTATTTACGCCATTTAAAGAACCAGCGATACGGTTTTTAGAATCAGCGCCAGTACCAATAGCAATACCAGCATTACCAGATTGCCCTTTAGTACCCACTGTGATACCGATATGGTCTGCTGTAGCATTATTATAATCACGCCACTTAATTTCATACCCGGTTAAAGCTTTAACAGCATCAGAAACAGTAGCGACAGCAGGTTCACCTGTTGTAATATCAGTATAAACTGCTTTAGTAGACGTCATTCTATCAGCATCGTCACCGCCAATAACAATAGATGAGTGACCAAAGGCTTTAGTATTACCACCAATAGCAATAGCTTGGTCACCTATAACGGTAGCCCTTGCCCCGGTAATGCACCACCACCAATGGCAATACCTTGTGAAAATGAAGTACCAACTTCGTTTACCGTCGCATAAGTACCAATAGCAATCGCAGTACCACCATTTGCAATTGAATTTTTACCTATAGCAACACTTGGTGTATTACCATATAGACCTTTTGAATAAGCATTTTGACCAATAGCAATCCCACCACCAGCAGTCTCTGTTTTTGCAGCAGTACCAATTACAACAACATCACTATTAGGAGCTTTTACATTTGTACCTAAAGCAACTGCATTTACACCTGTAACACTAGCACTGTTACCTAAACCGACTGCATTGGCACCTGTAACACTAGCACTATCACCAAAAGCTACAGATGCACCACCAGTAGATGTAGGCACCTCGTTTACAGCCAATGCTACATTAGCATTAGTCATAGCTAACGCTGCAAAGATACCAGCCACAACAATTTTCTTTTTACCGCTATTGTTCTTAGCGAATTCAGATACTACTACGTAGCAATTTTTGGATTTGTTCCAAACCACTTTAAAAATCTTGTTCATTGTTTTCTCCTTTAAACTACTATAAAGCTCTCAAACTTCTATATAACAAATAATCTCAATTTCAAGTTTTTCGATATAGTTAGTATACCAAATTTTTCGATATGCTTGCAACCCCTTTTCACTAATATTTCATTTTTTGAATAACTATTGCAAATACAGCAATAACGGGAGTTCTTTAAACCCCTTATAAAATAAAACCTAATAATTGGGATGATTTTATACCATAATTTAGAAGAGAAGATGAATTTAAACTCACATTTTAACTTTTTCCATATAAATATAATTGATGAATTATAAAAATAATGGTCAAAATGCCTTATATATCTGCACTCTAATAACTCCACCTGTTTTACGGTACTATATTTCATTAAATTTTTATAAATTAGCATTTCACTCAAATTGAGATAAATTGGCAACCCAAAACAAAAATAACGTCTAAAGAATAATCTATTTAGACGTTATTTTTTATATGACATTATTTAATTTAAATACATAAGCACTTTGTTCATGTGCTAATTTGATGCGTTTCTGTAATCGTTCTATATACGCTCGGTATATGTTTTGCGCTTCGTCAATGGTTACTATATTAAAGTTAATCCCATGCCCTACCGGCAATTGGCTAAGCCGAGGTAGGTCCGCGGTAATGATAGTGCCTATTTTTGTATAGCCCCCTGTTGTTTGACGATCTGCCATAAGGACAATGGGATGTCCATTCGATGGCACTTGGATAGAGCCAAATACGGCACCATCGGAAATAATATCTGCACTGTCTACGTGTTCAATTTCAGGACCATCTAAGCGAAAACCCATACGGTCACATTCTACAGTCAGTGTATAGATGTTATCACTAAAGGTCTTGAATTCCCTTCTCGGTGAAATGTTTTGCCTGATCACCTAATACAACGCGTAATGGTTCATGACATTCACGACCCCCACGGTTATATAAGACGGTATTGAATAGAGTATGCCCTTCACCACGGTAATCGCAGACATGCACGTCATCTCTGGCGAACGCTTTGATGACAAGTTCATCGCCCTTTTGTAGTGGTCGACCCCTCAAGGCCCCCAATTTTCGCCTTTGTATGGGTCGATACGCTGCCGTTGATGCTTGGCACGTCGATACCTCCAGAGAAAGAAATGTACATGCGCACGCCACATTGGCTAAAACCGCCGGAAATGACATCGCCGTCGTGACATACAAATGGAATATATCTCGGTACTCGCACACTATTGATGGTTGGTTCCATGTCGGCTCCTGTGAAAGCAACGATACATGTGCCTTTCACGGTGAGTGTAGGCGCCAGCAATGTGCATTCTAAGGCACCTGCCGTTTCTACATTACCTACCAGCGCTTGCCCCAAGAGATAGCTTTCACTATCCATAGGACCTGCTACAGGCATACCATATTGTTGGAACCCAACGCGACCTTTATCTTGAATGGTGGTGTACATGCCAGGTGCATTTACGTAGATAGATAATTTATTAAACTCATTAATAGCCACGCAACTCACCTACCTCTACTTCATACATGGATGGCGCATAGTCCGCCCCCAATGCTTTAATGCGATTATATTCCGCTTCATCTATCGGCACATAGCGCACATAGTCGCCAGCACTCAGTAGCGCCGCTTGTTTCTTAGTCATGTCATACATGGTTACCGGTGTACGGCCAATGATTTGCCAGCCCCCTGGAGAGTCAGATGGATATGTGCCAGTTTGTTCCCCTGCAATGCCTACAGAGCCTGCAGGTATCAATGTTCTTGGTGAGGACAAACGAGGCGTTGCAATGCGTGGATCCATGCCGCCCAAATAGGTAAAACCAGGAATGAAGCCAAGCATATATACCAAGTAATCAGTACCACTATGAATTACTACAACCTCATCTTCAGTTAGATTATTATGAGAGGCTACAAAACCAAGGTCTGGACCAAACTCACCACCGTATACGGTAGGAATTTCCACGACGGTAACAAGTTCATTAGCATTATCTGTTACAGTCTGCTCCAATGTAGGCTCAATGATGTTACACAATTCTGCATAGGAGTATATCATAGCATCATATTGCAAAAGCAATGCACAATAGGTAGGAACTAATTCAATAATCCCTCTAGATTCTAGCTCTTGAATTCGCTCTATCGTTTGACGAATATGTCGATTAATCTTTGGATCGATGACTTGACCAAAATCAATAGAGATAGCGCAATCCCCTACAGGTGAAATTATAGGTTTCATAGGTATCTCCTTCCTAAAACCAGAAAGAACCATTACCTTCAAACGAAAATAATGGTACTTTCATAATTATCAAATTAACCAAGTAATTTAGCAATGCCTTGTAAGGATGTAACACCGATGTAAGCTGTTACAAGTACTACAATCCATCCTGTATAGTATAACAGTTTATTATGTTTGTAGTCTCCTACGATTTCAGATTTATGAGTAGCAAAGAGCATTACTGCTAATGTAATCGGCAAGATTAAGCCGTTTACGGAGCCAGCCAAAATCAACAAGGATGCTGGTTTACCAATAAAGATCAAAATACATGTAGAAACGAAGATGAATGTCATAATAGTCAATTTTTCATTGCGTTCTACTACTTTGAACAATGTTTTTAAGAAGGACACGGATGTGTACGCTGCACCTACTACAGATGTTAAGGCTGCACAGAAGAACACGATACCGAACAATTTATGACCGATTTCACCAGCACCAAGAAGGAATGCAGAGCCAGCTGGATCTTTAGGATCTAACGCAAAGCCCATGGACACAACACCAAGAACGGCTAAGAATAACAAGATACGAACCACTGCATCTACGGACATACCCATGAAGGCTGCACGACGTACATCTTTCAAATGTTCTTGACCTGTAATACCTGCATCAATGAGGCGGTGACCGCCAGAGAATGTAATGTAACCACCTACAGTACCACCGATAAGGGTAATGGTAGCGAGCCATGGATAATGCGTCGGTGCCACCGCATGAGTAACCGCTTCAGCCACTGGAGGATTTGTTGAGAATGCCACATAACCAATCAACACAAGCATTACGGTACCAAGATTTTAGCCGTGTTGTCTAGTACACCCCCCATTTTTGGGGAGGTGCAAATAATAAAATACCAAGGATACCACTGATAGCCGCCGCAGTCGTTGTATCAATACCAAATACGATATTTAGGCCCATAGACGCGCCCCCAATGTTACCGATATTGAACGCAAGGCCCCCAAGGGAAATCAAGAATGCTACGAAATAGCCAAGTCCGGGCAATACTTTATTGGCAATATCTTGACCACGCATTTTAGATATGCCAATAATTGTCCACACATTAAGCTGTGCAATAATTGAAAAAATAACAGACACAATGATGGCAAACGCGAAGTCTGCTTTTAAATCATTCGTAAATGCCGCCGTTTGTAACATAAAGCCCGGTCCAATAGAGGACGTGGCCATCAAGAAAGCTGCCCCTAAGAGGACAGATAAACTTGCTTTACCTGAAATTGGTTTCATAAAAACCTCCACACAATAATTTATTAACTATCTATTATGTATTTATTATTTACTACATATTCACTATTTATTACGTATTCACTATTTATTACGTATTTGCTATGTATTACATATTAGCTAAGCATTACATATTAGCTATGTATTGCTTATTTTATAATCGCCGTTTTACTATTTACGGTTTTGAAAATTAGCCACTGTAACGCCCGCTTTTGTAAGGCCTTCACGGATGTAATTTGTGAAAGCTATCGCTTCTGGGTTATCGCCGTGTACGCATACGGAATCAGCAACAATATCAATAGTATTACCTGTATTAGTGACAACCTTACCTTCTGTAACCATCATAAGAACTCGTTCAAGAGCCTCTTGAGAGTCTTTAATGAAAGCCCCTGGTTCTGTACGAGGTACCAATGTACCTTCATCAGTATAACCACGGTCAGCAAAGACCTCCTGAATTACAGGAATACCTCGACGTTCTGCTTCTTTTGCAATATAGCTACCACTCAACACCATAGCTGCAATTTTAGGATTTACCGCTTGTAAGCCATCTAATACAGCATCTGCTAATGCAGGGGTTACACAAGCGGTGTTATAAAAAGCACCATGTAATTTCATATGTTGTAATGTAACACCATAGCTATCACAGAAGGCTTGTAGTGCACCAACTTGATATATCATATATGCTTTAGCCTCTGCAGGATTTACTGCCATTGCTCGACGACCAAAGCCCATTAGATCAGGATATCCAGGATGAGCCCCTATGGCTACGCCCTTTTCCTTGCACATGCGAACTGTAGCATCCATAATGAGAGGATCCCCAGCATGCCATCCACAAGCAACATTGGCACTTGTGACGTGATTTAACACTTCACCATCCATGCCTAATGTGTAGTTGCCAAAACTTTCACCTAAATCGCTATTTAGATCTACATAATGTGACATCAATAATCTCCTCCCTTTCTTCATCTCTTATTTTAAATTCTATAGAATATTGAATTTATAGATATGATTATACTAAATAAGTCGATATATTAGCAATGATTTTTGTCATGTATACAAAATTTCTTTATTAATACACATATTAAAATGCATATTAAGACACAAAAAGCACCCCACATTATGTGGGTGCTCTCAGTATCAATAGGTCTATCATTAGTTTGTATATGGAGAGAGTTGTAAGGGATTCATTAGTTAGTGTCGATAGCCTATCGATTATTTATTATCCTTGGATGCAGCATCATCAGCTTGTTTGCTGTCGTCTGCAGCTTTATCATCTGCAGATTTATCATCAGATGTATTAGCAGCATCTTTGTCGCTAATTACAATGTGACCATCCTTCACATCAGCAAGCAAGTGTTTTGCATCGATGTGATCCAAGTAGAAATCAGTTACATTATCACGGATTTCAGATTCGATAACACGACGTAATGGACGAGCGCCCATAGTTTTATCGTAACCTTGTTCCATCAATAATTCTTTAGCTGCTTCAGTTACATCAAGAGTGATTTCTTTTTTAGCTAAAGTTTTATTAACTTGATCAAGCATTAAATCTACGATTTGTTTCAAATCTTCTTTTTTCAATTGATTGAATTCGATAACAGCGTTGAAACGGTTCAAGAATTCTGGACGGAAGAATGGAGCGATACGATCCATTACATCTACTTTGTTTTCATCGTCATTATCTTGACCATAGCCAAAGCCTGCGTTAGATGTAGCAATAATAACAGTATTTTTGAAGTTTACAGTGTTACCTTGACCATCTGTTAAGCGACCATCATCCAATACTTGAAGAAGCAATGTAATAACTTGAGGATCTGCTTTTTCGATTTCGTCGAACAATACGATGGAGTAAGGATTACGACGAACGCGTTCAGTCAATGTGTTGGAGTTATCTTCGTAACCAACATAACCAGCTGTTGTACCAATCAATTTAGAAACGGCTGTGCGATCGCTGTATTCGGACATATCAAGCGGATGATAGCATCTTTGTTACCGAACATATCAAGTGCTAATTGTTTAGCCAATTCTGTTTTACCAACACCAGTAGGACCTACGAATAAGAAGCTACCGATTGGACGGTTACCTTCGTCAAAGCCTGCACGGTTACGACGGATTGCTTTAGATACAGCTTCTACTGCTTTATCTTGACCGATTACATGAGCTTGTAACCGAGATTTCATATCTTTCAAGCGTTCAATATCGGATGCACCCATTTGAGATACAGGGAATACCAGTCATTCTTTCAACAGCTTCAGCTACATCGTTAACTTGAGCCACAACCTTTTGGTTTTCAGTGTGGTTGTCGATTTCTTCTTGTAACTTTTTGAATACGCATCTTTTCATTAATAGCGGATTCGTAATCTTCTTTTTGAGCAAACTCTTCTTGTTTTGCTTTAGCTTCTGCAATATCTGCTTCTAATGTTTTAATATCAGTTACAGGATGTTGGGAAGCCAAGTGAGCTGCTGTTACATCGATCAAGTCGATAGCTTTATCTGGTAAGCTACGTTGAGGAATGTATTGTACGGAATAATCTACAGCTGCTTTCAACACAGCATCTGGCAATTCAATGTTATGATGCGCTTCATACAATGGACGAATGCCTTGTAAAATTTTGAAAGTATCTTCTGGAGATGGTGCATTTACCTTTACTTCATTGAAACGACGAGCAAGTGCTGCGTTTTTCATGATTGTGTTACGGTATTCATCTTGTGTTGTAGCACCGATAACAGTCATTTCACCACGGGACAAAGCAGGTTTCAAAATATCTGCTAAGCCTTTAGAGCCTTGACCATCACCTGTGGAACCAGCACCCAAGATTTGGTGGATTTCATCGAAGAACAAGATAATGTTACCAGCAGCCTTAACCTCTTTGATAAGGTTTTGGATATTTTCTTCGAAGGAACCACGGTATTGAGTACCAGCTTCCAAACCGGAAATATCGATGGAGATGATTTCTTTATTTTTAATAGCTGCAGGAACATCGCCATTTACGATTGCTTGTGCCAAGCCTTCTACAACAGCTGTTTTACCAACACCAGCATCACCTACGAGTACAGGATTGTTTTTAGTACGACGTGCTAAGATTTCTGCTGTTTCTTGGATTTCTTTATTACGACCAATAACAGGATCGAGTTTACCATCACGAGCTTGTTGAGTTAAGTTTGTACCTAACTTGGCAAGGATACCATCTTGTTTCATTTTACCTTGTTGTGCAGCTTGAGCAGCTTGCATTTCTTCATTAGAAGGTAAACGACCAGTTTGACGATAGAAAGCAAACTCTTCAGGAGTTACTTCACGACCATTAATTTTATAACGACGATTTTCTGTGGAATAACCTCCCATATTACTCATCAATTGATTAAATAAATCATTCATGCTACCGAATTCGCTACCAAAGTTATTGAAGTTGTTGTTCATATAAATTACCTCACTTTTTTACTACAAGTATATCTGTTTGACTTTTTAAGTCTGTTTAATTTCTTGCTTTATTTCTAGGTTTCTTCAACCTTATGACATTATAATAATCTTATTAAGTCAAAAAGTCAATAGGTCAAAGATAAAATTTTTGACTTTTTTTGACTTTTATTTTGACTAATTAGATTTATATGACAAGAATATAGATAAATGCTGGGTTTGTGAGAGATAATTAAATTTGAACTTTTAAAATATTTACTATAAATTAGATTGTTTATATTAATTTATTCCCTATATAATAGATATAAAAGTCAAACATATAGTAAATATAAAAGTCAAAAATACAGTAAAGGAATTTAATTTATGATGTCAAAAGATCTGAAAATTACCGATCGCAAAACAAACCACAACCCCTCTATCATAACTAGTGATACTAATAAAGAGCTAAAAAAGCAGATAAAAGACATTGCGCAACAAGTATTAAAGCGTAATTATGAACTCTATAAAGCATTGGAGAATAAATGAGTACACCTAATATTCAACTTACGGTACAAGATATCTACGAACTGCACAGAGAATTAGAAGATGCATTTGTCCTCTCTTCAGGAGTGCGAGATAAGAATCTATTAGCGTCAGCTGTAAATACCCCATTTCAAACATTTATGGGGAGCGACTTATATCCATCTCTCTGTGACAAAGCAGCACAATTATGTTATGGTATCGCCAATAACCATCCTTTTACAGATGGCAATAAGCGAACTGCACTACACAGCATGTATGTGTATCTTATTATCAATGGTTTTGATATTACTGCTTCACAACAAGAAGTTGAAAACCTAATTATCAATGTGGCCGCAGGAAATATGACAAATGTAGAACTAGCACAGTGGTTAAGAGATAATACTATACAGTTAGATAAACTTTAAATATTACAAAATAACTACTGATTTATAATTTAAAATAGCAAAAAAGCGGATAGCTCATTACGAGCTATCCGCTTAATTTCTTTGGTGATCCAGGAGGGATTCGAACCCCCGACCCACGGCTTAGAAGGCCGTTGCTCTATCCAACTGAGCTACTGAACCATGTGGATTACCTATATATGTAATTATCTATTATAGTATAAATTATGTACTATGTATCGTCAACTGTGCTCTATTGCAGTTTACCATAAAAAAAAAAAAAAAATGGAGCGGGTGAAGGGAATCGAACCCTCGCGACCAGCTTGGAAGGCTGGGGCTCTACCATTGAGCTACACCCGCAAATAAAAAAATGGTCGGAGCAGCAGGATTCGAACCTGCGACCCCCTGGTCCCAAGCCAGGTGCGCTACCAAACTGCGCTATGCCCCGTCATTAATTACTTGCTAATTATAGCAAACCTGGTAGTTGATGTCAACCACTACTCTTGCTGAGTTTTTACTCTATTAAGTATCGCTCTGCAACGAAAATTATTATATCATTGATACAAATTAGTGACAAGTACTTTTTTACAACTTCATTAATTTTTTAAATTTTATTAGTACATAAAACATGCACCTCTTTCGAGGTGCATGTCATATTATTCTATAGTTATTTTATGGTTATGCCAATGCTTTTACAGCAAATAGATTAACCTTCGTAGCTACCGTCTTCTACTACTTTAGGATTCTTAGCGATACCTTGTTTTACAGCAACTTCAGCAACGGCTTTGCAACAGCTGGAGCTACGCGAGGATCGAATACAGATGGCATTACGTTTTCTTCGTTCAATTCGCTATCAGGAATCAAGTGAGCCAAAGCGTCAGCTGCAGCTAATTTCATTTCGTCAGTGATTTGGGATGCGCGAACATCGATAGCACCGCGGAATACGCCAGGGAATACTGCTACGTTGTTGATTTGGTTAGGAGCGTCGGAACGACCTGTACCAGCAACGCGGATACCAGCAGCTTTCATATCTGCATATGTAGCTTCTGGGTTAGGGTTAGCCATTGCGAATACGATTGCATCGTCAGCCAAGTTTTCCAAAATGTCTTTTGTGAATACACCTGCTGCAGATACACCAAGAAGAATATCAGCACCTTTAGCATTTTCAGCCAAGTTGCCATGTTTTTCTTCAAGTTTAAGCAAGTCGATCAATTCAGCTTGCAAGGAGTCAAGACGTTTGTAATCTTTGTGCAATACGCCAGAAGATACTAACAATGTAATATCACGAGCGCCAGCAAGATATAACAAACGAGCAATGTTTGCACCAGCAGCACCAGCACCGTTTACAACGATTTTAGCAGTAGCTAAATCTTTTTTAACTAGACGAAGAGCGCCTTTAACACCAGCTAAGCAAGCGATAGCTGTACCGTGTTGGTCATCATGGAATACAGGGATTTCCAATTCTTCTTTCAAACGGTTTTCGATTTCATAGCATTTAGGAGAAGAAATATCTTCCAAGTTAATGCCAGCAAAGTTTTTTTGCAATAATTTTACAGTGTTGATCAATGTATCAGCATCTTTTGTATCTACAACTAATGGAATGCAGTCTACATCGCCGAATTTTTTGAACAATAAAGATTTACCTTCCATTACAGGCAATGCTGCTGCAGCACCAATATCGCCAAGACCAAGTACACGAGTACCGTCAGATACAACGGCCACCATGTTGGAACGGCAAGTTAATTCAAAGGATTCTGCTTCATTATCTTTAATACGCAAGCATGGTTCTGCTACACCTGGTGTGTAAGCTACAGATAAATCATGAGCGTCTTTTAATTCATATTTAGTTCCTACAGTAAGGAAACCTTTTAATTCACGTTTTTTGTACAGCTAATTCACGTACGTCCATAATAATTCTCCTTTGTGGATAAACTCGGACTCTTTTGAGTCGGTAATTAATACCTTTAACTAATTGTATTATACAAAATGATATATAACAATTCAAGTTTTTTTTTTATATTTTTCCGAATATTTTAGAATTAAATTCAATTAATCTAATTTTAATAAAATGATGATTAAAAAAAGTAGATAAGCCATATACGACTTATCTACTTTGGTACTATATACGTATTATCCGATAGGACACATAGCATACAGAATATATATTTTATTTATGCTTTTACAGATGGCAAATTACGACCATAGAAAATTTCCATCATTTCTTGTTTTAACTGATGTTTAATTTGTTTGATTTCTCGTTCACTCAATTCAGATTCAGTAATACCAAAGAGATAGTTATCTAAATCAAATTCTTTTAACATCATTTTTGTGTGGAAAATATTTTCTTGATATACGTTTACATCAATCATGTTGTACATGTTACGAGTTTTTGCATTGATGTAATTTTGGATGGAATTGATGCGATGATCGATATAGATTTTCTTACCAGATACATCACGAGTAAAGCCACGTACATGGTAGTCCATTGTAAGGATATCGGAATCAAAGCTTTGAATCAAATAATTAAGTGCTTTAAGGAGAAATCTGACCACATGTAGATACTTCAATATCGGCACGGAACGTACTAACCCCTTTGTGCGGATGGCTTTCAGGATAAGTATGTACAGTAAGATGAGATTTATCAAGATGCATGACTACATCTTCCTTTTCAATTTCCTCTTCAGAAATCAAAATCGTAACAGACGCACCTTGAGGGTCGTAGTCTTGTTTCGCTACGTTAAGGATGTTAGCACCGATAATGCGGCTTACTTCTGTTAAAATAGCTGTTAAACGATCTGCATTGTATACTTCATCAATGTACTGAATGTATTGCTTTTTCTCTTCTTCCGTACGAGTATAACAAATATCATAAATATTAAAACTCAATGTCTTTGTGAGATTATTAAAACCATATAATTTCATTTTAGGCTTTGCTTTAACTGGTGTATCCATGATATGTCATAACCCTTTCCATGCATAGACTTACTATTTTTTTTGAAAGCTTAACCCGTCGAGGCTCAAAGCTTTTACCATATAACTAAACAATATCTTGTTTATACACAAATTCTACACTAAACTGTCCATTATCGTAGGTAACGATAGCAAATGTACCGCCTGAGCGGTCACGAGCCAACGAGATACTGCCGGGATTCACAAATACCGCATCACGAACACGAACCTCACCATGATGATGACTATGACCGGACACGATGAGTCGCGCCCCCATATCAGTGCCTAACTCAATCAGTTTTTGTATTCGATTATAATATGATACCTCATGACCATGAGTCATGTAAATATAGGTATCCTCCAGCGGAATCAACTGTTCCCGCGGTTCTAGAGGCTGTACACGGTCATTATTACCGCGCACTGCATACACAGGAATATCAGTATGTTCCTGCATATAGCGTGCATCATCGCCATAATCACCAGCATGAAGCCACATATCAATTTCTTGGTCTGCTGTAGCCTCCAAGACAAGATCTATATCATCTAGATACCCATGGGTATCGCTTAAAATACCAATTCGTTTCATTTTATAAGTTCTCTAATACTATTATATTACATATTTATATGAACTATACCATATAGTTCGAAAATATTAAAGCTTGTTAATTAATTTGCGTAAAGCACGACCACGATGGCTGATGGTTTCCTTTTCTTCAATGCTAAGTTCTGCCATTGTCTTTTGAAATTCAGGTACATAGAAGTATGGATCATAGCCAAAACCATTGTCCCCTTTTGGCTCATCTTGAACAAGTCCATCACAATAGCCTTCAGCCGTCACTTCACGGCCATCAGGATATACGAGTGCTAAGGCACATACATAATGACCTGTGCGGTCACTTTTACCTTGCAGTTCGCGAATTAATTTTTCATTATTAGCTTGATCATCACCATGATGACCTGCATAACGCGCAGAATATATGCCTGGAGCACCATTGAGGGCATCTACGGTGATGCCAGAATCATCCGCAAGGCATGGACGATTGGTAGCCTTTGCATAGTAGTGAGCTTTTAAAGAGCATTTTCCATAAAAGTGGTACCAGTTTCCTCAGGTTCCTCAATGGTAACAACCTCTTTTACCGGTACACAATCGATAGATAAATGAGAAAACGCCTCAGAAAATTCACGAATTTTCCCTTTATTGCCTGTAGCTAATACGATTTGTTCCACCTTACACCTCCGGAGCTGTAGGATATACCTTACCTACTTTATCTGCTGTCGTGCCAAGTACTTCACGTTGTTTTGCCATGAGCTCATCTGTAGCAGCCTCTGCTAAATCAAGTAATGCATTGAGCTCATCACGGTTAAAGGTACCATGTTCACCAGTACCTTGTACCTCAACCATATTACCAGAGCCGGTGCGCACCACGTTCATGTCAACGATAGCTGCACTATCCTCTTCGTAGCAAAGATCAGTAATAGGACCCTCTGGGCCAATACCTACGGAAATAGCAGCGCAGAAGTCAGTAATCGGGAATTTACCTGCGCCACCAAAGGTGAAGTCCACCGCATCAACGAGGGCCACAAAAGCACCTGTAATAGATGCTGTACGCGTGCCGCCATCGGCTTGAATTACATCGCAGTCAATCGTAATAGAACGTTCACCAAGTGCTTCAAGATCTACAACGGCGCTACGCACGACCGATAAGGCGTTGAATTTCTACGGTGCGGCCCGTTTGTTTACCCTTTGCAGCCTCACGGCTTACGCGAGTTTGCGTAGAACGTGGCAACAAGGAGTATTCAGCGGTTACCCAACCTTGGCCAGAACCTTTGAGCCAGCGTGGCACAGAATCCTCAACAGTGGCTGTACAGATAACCTTAGTCTTGCCGCACTCAATGAGTACAGAACCTTCTGCATACTCTGTAAAATTCCGTGTTATTTTAATAGGTCGTAATTGACCTGCTGTTCTATTATCGCTGCGCATAGGAACCTCACCATTCTAAATCTAAACATTAGAACGCCCCTTACACAAAGGGGCGTTATCTTTTCTTATTATATCACAATTTAACTATTTTTTATCACTACGAATCAGATTCTAGTTACCAATTCTAACACAGTATAGTTCATTACCAGCAGTCACAACTTTGAGAATCTACCACTATACCTCGTATTGTCCATCGCCAAGTGGATCTACCACAACATAACGGCTTGCACCGCCTTCTGCTTTAGCCCGTTTGACCTCTGTAATGGCATCTTGACGAGTTCTCTCATCAGCTTGCCAAGGAATGAACATGGCATAAACACTTTGTGGCCCATAAGGTCCATATTGACCATGTGAAAGTATGCTATGCCATCCAACTTTATTTTCGTACATGCGCACCTTTTCAAGTCGTTCCTCTTGTACACCTGTTTCATCATAGTACACATTGTAGCGGTTCGACCATATATCGCCTACACCGGTGCGTTCTTCTTCGACCATCTTATGACGGTTAGCCCATTGTACCTTCCACTTAAAGATAAGATCATCAATATAAGCGGTTACATTTTGACTTTGCTTATATTTAACAGGGTCAAAGGCAGGTTCGATGACCTTGCTGTAATCAAGGCCTGCCATGGATAAAATAATACCAGTATTTACATATGGCAATGCTTCTTGTACGGAGTAGCCACCTTCTAAGACAGCTATGTCTGCTTGCAATAAATCTACAAGCTCAGCATAGCCCTTTGCGGTTACCTGCATATTAGCCAATGGATCGCTAAAGTGATTATCTTGTCCTGCAGAATTAATAACAATGTCTGGATTGAATTCTTCCAAAATAGGCAATACTAACTCACGCATAACCTTCATCAAGCCTTCGTCACCAGTCCCAGGTGGCAATGGAATATCTATATTTCCGCCGATAGCCTGTGGACCACCGAATTCATCCATAAAGCCTGTGCCAGGATATAAGGTCCGTCCATCTTGGTGGAAACTAATGTATAGTGTATCCGGATCATGGTAGAACACATCTTGAGAGCCATCACCATGATGTACATCTGTATCCACCACAGCAACCCGTTTAATACCATAGGTTTGACGCATATGTTGAATCATGACAGCTTCAATGTTAATGGTACAGAAACCACGAATACCATGGACCATGGCCATCGCATGATGTCCTGGCGGTCTTACTAAGGCAAAGGCTCGATCTACTTCACCGCGCATAACCGCATCAGCAGCGGCAATAGCCCCACCTGCAGACACACGATGTGCTTCCGTTACCCAGGACTCTAAGTCAGGAGCGCCCACATGAACGCGCTCTATGGTATCCCAATCGGCTACGATAGGATTATATTCCACAATATTAGGTATATCTAATAAGCCTTCCTCAACGATTTGATCACGCGTATACAGCAATCGCTCTTGTCGTTCCGGATGGGTTTCAGAAATCTTCCAGTCGAAAGCAGGAAAAAATACAAGCCCTAAACTATGATTTGATGTATTTTGTCGGTATTTAAGTTATTACGTACATTTTATGGGTATTAATAAGTCCATGACGCTCACGATAGGATAAGCCTTTATTCCACATACTGTTTCACCCCCGCTGCTAGTTGTACTTTTACCGTTATTAACCGTTCCATTGATTGCCAGCCCTCAACAACAGGGAAATCTTCTATACTAATGACCTCTATATCCTGGTCTTTACCAAGACCTAAACGCAAAGCTTTTTCACTAAGAGCCTCTTTAGCTCGTTCCACCACTTGTTCTACTCGCTTCAACGTACAGGTTTGTTGTTTAATCCCTAGTTCAGGAATAACGAGTAAGCGTCGTTTTGTATCGACATGAACAGTGAGTTCAATGGTCGATAATGCTAGGGCTGCTCCGATAGCATTCGCCACCGCCGCATTTTCTGGTATGGTAATCGGTAAATCCATATATTTACCTATGCTAGGTCCAAGACTTGGCGCCGTTCCACCTACTACCACGATTTGAGCAGGTACAAATATATCGGGGTTCACAATATCTGCTACTACATAGATAGGCCGTTTGTTTTCTGCCCTTACCACCTCATCTATGCCATGCTGAATTATTTGCAACGCCTTATGTACGATTGATTGAGCAACGGCAGAAGCAGTTATATCCTCTGTTAATTGTTGTTGAGTCTCAGTTGTATTTCCGTTTGTACTAGCATTTAGTCTATTAGCCAATACCTCCATAGCTCGTTCAGCTAATCCAACCTTACCATAGCTCGCATACCCTAGTACGATGAGAGCATCCCCTAGTGTAGGTTCTGTCCCACCTAATGCTACCGATGGGCCCACCCGTTCAGGTCCGACAGTAATTTCACCATCTACAATGCGAACGACAGATTCACCGCCAATACCAACAGAGGTAACGGCAAAGGAGCGTACCGCACTTGGGTATTCACGAATAGATACACCACTTTTAGTCATCAACGGTCTGCCTTGTTTCCACAAAGAAATATCTGTAGTGGTACCGCCAATATCTAAAGCAACTGTATGTTCATTCCCAATAGCTCCAAGAGCAGATAAGCCCAGTACGGTTGCCGCAGGTCCTGTAAAAGCGGTCTCTACTGGTCTACTCACCATATGTTCCATAGGTAAAGAACCTCCATCGGCCTTTAATATATGAAGTGGAGCCTTAATGTTTCGCACTTAACGCATCTTCTACATTCTTCTTAAATACTGTAAATACCGGTGTTACAGCGCTATTAAAATATGCGCTAATAGTGCGACGTGGAAAATTCAAAGAGCCGCTTAATAAGCTGCCATTAGAAATAGTATTATATCTATCTTTCAATTCTTCTGTTATAGATAATTCTTCTTGAGGATTCCGTACCCCAAATTTAGCAGATACAGCAGCCAAATCTGTGCCACTGCGAGATTGTACCATTTCGGCTATATGTCGAACTGCATTTGTAGGTGTACGTTCCACCACAATACCTCTATGATCAGTATAACCTTGAAGATAGCTAGGATTTACAGGGAATATATCGTCCACATTTCGGCCAGGTCCGTTACTACAAACAAGTCTACCACTTGCTCTTTCTCTTCCACGATAGTATTTGTTACCACAGTAGTAGACAGCGTAACTTGATCAATATTTGTAATATCAAAATGTTGGAGAATGGCATCAAGGGCCTCGCCTATGCCTTGCATTAAATTATCTTTGGTAGTCCGTCTTTAGCAGATGCTATTACACGATGGCCATCGATGATGACCGCATCTGTAAAAGTACCACCTACGTCTAAACCTAGTAACATATGACCTCCTAATTAGTATAAAGCTGTACCCATCT
>SCPO01000222.1_pt1 | contig 47421 bp, 41 predicted proteins | sample 6106821 | NCBI WGS metagenome assembly SCPO01 (sample SAMN10720448, study PRJNA508395) | human gut metagenome | isolation source: Participant 2 stool, 0 month | host: Homo sapiens | collected 2017 | reverse complement strand
CTGATAGGTTTCTTTGTGCAGCTAATTGTCACTTTAGTCTGATCGTTAAGAACATGATTCCGGTATACAAAAGTATATCTCGTTTGCTGTTCTACTTGTTTCATGAAAGTTTTTACCGTGCCATTTTGATATGAATGGACACATTTTCTTCTTGCAAACACTCCCGAAGGGAATAAAATTATAGCAGCGGATAAAATGGTAAAGTTTCTAAAATAAGGCTGTTCCGCAGTTTCCTTCTCAATAAAAATGTTAACTTTGTGATATTCATAGTTGATAATGTTTTGATGTATAAAATTTTATCGATCTTCCATACAACCAAAGGATTGGGCGATTCTTTGGTTGTTCTTTTTTGATTTTAACTACTATGTGTTTTCCATAAGCTCCTTTCTTTTAAATTAGTAAATAGTTATTATATCTTTATGTATCTCGTACTTAAATCCGTATTGTATGCTTAAGGATCTTATGACATTCTGTATACTTTCGTTTCGGAAAGATCCCGATAGTAAATCTTGTGCGATTTGCTTATGATGCAATCTGATTTCCACCCCATACCATCGTTCTATCTGGGCTATTACATCAATTAATGGTGTGGATTCAAAGATGAGGTAATTATCTCTCCATCCGGCTTCAACATGGGCATCCGCTTTGCTTATTCGTAGTGTTCTGTCCATAGCGGAATAGGTTGCCTTTTGTCCAGGTGAAAGCGTATATTCATGGGGAAGTGAACCACCTGATATTCTGATTCGTCCGCTAAGTAAAGACGTTTCTACAATGTCTTTTTTATAGGTCTTTACATTGAATGAAGTTCCTACTACTTCAATTTGCAGATCGTTGATTATTACCTTGAATGGGCAATCGGGATTCTTGGCAACATCGAAAAAGGCTTCTCCTGATAGTTTGACGAGGCGTTGCTTGGAGTTGTTTACATCATATTCCAGGTTTGTAGCCGCATTTAGATGTACAAATGTACCATCAGGGAGAGCCATTTCTGCTTTACTGCCAGCTCTAACTGTTACAGCAACCATTTGACTTTCCGGGTTATTCATCCATGTATAAAGTCCAAAAGAGGATGATAGGATGATAGCGATAATGGCAGCATATTTCATATATTGCAGCCAACGGCGTCTCCAAATGATTTGTTGTAGTTCCTTTCGAATTTGCTTTTTCATCATAGGAGGCATCTTTATCTCTACTGTGTCGTTTTCCATATCTATCATGGTATTCCATAACTCTTCGTCAGGTATGTTGTTGAGTTCATTTCTGAACTTTCCAATATCGGAAGAGGTGATTCCTTTTTCGATGTACTGGCAATATAACTTTTTAAATTGTGGACTCATATTATTGGTGTTTCTATAGGTTATACGTAAATACATAAAGGGAGTACTAGACTTTTTTTATGTTGTAGAGCATAGAAAAAGTTAGGAATAGTAGGTGTTTGTAGAGTTTTAATTATTCCTACTGAAAGTGTTATTCTTGTTACAGGAAGAAAATAAAGAGAATATTATATTTCATCATTTCGCTGCGAAGAATCTTCAGGGCGGAAGTCAGATAGTTTTTCACCGTTTGTTCGGAGAGATCCAGTTGTTCGGCTATTTGCTTGATGGGGATATGTTTCTCCCTGCTTAATTCATAAATCTCGTGTTCCCGTTGTGACAGAACTTTCTTCGATTGTTGAAGTTGTTGCAGGAATTCGTCGTACAATAAGATATCTTCCGGCGATACGTCAGTTGCCTGGTTCTCGCAATACTCCATGAAGTCTTCGAATTGCAGTTCGTTGACTTGTTTGCGGAAATAATCGATTACCTGATGTTTGGCAATAGTGAAAATAAAGGCTTGCAGATTGCCGAAGCTATTCAACTGGTTACGGTTGTCCCATAGGCGTAAAAAGGTATCCTGAACAATATCCTGTGTCAGGGAACGATTTTTTAGTTGTTTAAGAACAAAGCTGTAAAGTCGGTCGGCATAGGCTTCATAAATCTGTGTAAAAGCCTGGTAGGAGCCGTTGCGTAGTTCTTTTATGCACTGTATTTCGTCTATTTTCATCCTTTCTGCAATAGAAGTAGGTCGGGCAAATGTACTGAAATAATTTAGAAATCAACAAATCTATGTGAATAAATAAAGAGAAACCGATGTCCGGTAGTTGGCAGATGAATTTTATTTTGCAATCATATTACAATCATATATTGAGCTTTATTGTGCCGTCTCTTGCTTTCCGCTAATTAATTTTGTATCTTTACTGTTTTTTACCCTTGTAAAGACAGGTGGTCACCTTATGCAGTGATAAATATCACCTTATACAGGGCAGACGCATTAAAAATTATTTTCCTGTAAAAGTTGTGACAAATATTTTTCATCCCATCCGGCTTTTAGTCTTTTCAGATTCATGCTTCCTTTTGTTGTTTTTCATTCTTTAGTATGGTAAGTGCCATCTTTGTTGCCACCGAAAAGTTTCTGGCTGCATTTTTCACCTTTTTACTGTAGTCTTCTCGAAAGGTAACATCCAGTTGCCAATGAAGATTATTTTCAATAGACCAATGCTGCCTGATGGCAGATGCAATCTCCTCCGGTTTGGTATTATCAAGTGAAGTTACATAGTATCTGACCTCTTGAGTATATTCTCCTGTTGCTACTATTGTTCTCTCCGACTTTATCCCTACAATAGACTTCAACCCCACAAGTTTCTTCTAAACATTTTCTCCATAATAGATCCATAACTGAGTACATGTTCTTGTCTCAATCCTTCCATGTCCGGTGTTTTCCGACACATGCCTGGTGACTCTATTGATTATTTCATCTCTATCCTGATAATCGTCAATGATTTGTTTAGCTAGTTGATAATTTTTTTTCTTATTCTCCTTTATAGCTATAATATAATTTGCATCATGCTCAATAATGGTCTGGGTTATATCTTTCTGGCATCCCATCGCGTCAATTGTAACAATACAAACCACTTAGTTCCAAAGAGTTAATTAACAATGGAATAGCTGTAATCTCATTGCTTTTATCATCTACTTTTACCCGGATCCTTGTCCATCACATTGGCTTGGACACGCATGAGCTTGCCATCTATAGCTACAACGCCTTTCACCTCTCGACAGACTTGTTTTACCCAGTTACGAAAGATCAACTCAAAATACTCGGGCTTTATTATACTGAAGAATCTATTAAAAGTATCATGACTGGGGATGAACTCCAGGTCAGGTATGCGACTTTTGAAAAAAGCAATTTTCGCATTGCCAAATTCCTCAATCTCATTCCAGGATTGGGCGCCACAGATTACAGCAGCAATGGATATATAGATAATGGTTTCCATTTTATGTACTTTTTTGCGGTTCATCCTAGGATCTTCTATTTGTTTACAAAGGTCAATTATGCCAATTTTCATGTTAGTTTATGTTTTAATATATCTTATAAAGATAAGAAAAACAATCGATATAAACAAATGATAGTGTATTAATAATCAGTAGTATAGCAAAGAAATAACAAAGGAGAATATAGTAAAAAATATAATGCGTCTGCCCTGTCACCTTATAAGGTGACATTAGGCTGTTTACAAAGTGACTATTGTCCCGTTACAATCGGACAACTATCCGAGTGCATAAACAATGATAAATCTCTGCACTGAAAATCTTTATTCTCTGCACTGAAAAATCTTAAATATAACAATAAGATTATGGCCTTTTACAATTTAAAGAAGAAGCCTGCCTTGACTACTAAGGAAGGAGAAACGGAAACAATGTATGCCGACATTGTCTACAGTGGAACGATTCCGGCAGAACGATTGATCCGTGGTGTTGCTAAGAGAACCGGATTTAAGGAAGGAGTGATAGAAGGTATCCTGATGGAACTGAAAGACGATGTATTGCAATATCTAGGTGAAGGATACCGCGTCGAATTGGGAGAGTTCGGCTTCTTTTCAGCCAAAGTGAAAGCTTCCCGATTGGTAGCAAATAAGAATGATATTCGTTCTGAATCCGTAGCTTTCAACGGGGTGAATTTCCGTGCTTCCAAGAGTATGCGTGTGGGTATTCGCGGAGATTTGGAGCGTAGAAAGTGTGTCGATTTCAACACTTCGCGTAAGTGGGACAGAAACAATCTGGAGAAACTCGTCCTGCAATATATCGGAGAGCATGGCTTCATCACAAGAGCCACTTATACGCAACTTACAGGACGCCTGAAGAATACTGCATTGGACGATCTTAAATCTTTTGCAGCCGAAGGCATTATCAAGCGAGAGGGACGGGGTAATCAGATGCATTTCATTGCACCGCCACGAAAGGAACCGGATGGCGAGTAGTGAAATCTAACGGAATATCGATGGAAACCTTGTCGTACAAGATTGGAGATTGGGAACAGAACAGAGAAATGAAGAGGTAGTATCTACCCGAATGGATTGAATCAGTGCAAAATGTGGTATAAGTATGATGTATGGCTAAAAAAATACAGTACCTTTGGCTGTGAATACAGGTAAAACGGTGATGAGGTGTCTATGAAACAGCCTTACAGTGGATTTCTCGTCCGAATGTTGTTTGACCGATAACACAGACTATAATATGTTGGATATCATATACTACTTCAATATCTTCGGTTGTCTGACGATGGGGATGGCTCTGCTGTTGATTCAAACAGCCCCACAGCTGATAAACCCGCACTACCGCAATGCCAAACGATTCCTGGGTATTGCATCGATTATCGTGGCTCTGTGCAATGCGCTTATCTTTTACAACAGGGTACAGGAGAGCGTTGCCGAAATATTTGCAATGCCTGTGCTCGTTGCGGCACAGTTGCAGGCGGCGCTTTTTACTTTTATCGTACTGATACTTTTTCATTCACCATACGTTTGCCGGCGAAATATTTTGCGACACCTCTGCCCGACATTGTTTTTTGTGGGACTCTATCTATTAACGATACTTCTATTTCCTGATGTGAGGATCTATTCGGTGGATGAGTATATAGCGAATATCACGAATCCGGTTCTTTTGTTAAGAACTGTATTTGCGGCTACTTATCTGACGCAGATCGTGATTTACGTCCGTTTATTCCGGCGTGAGCAACGGAATTATATGGCCAAGATTGAGAACTATTTCTCCGACACCGACAAATATGAATTCCGGTGGGCTTCGAGACTGTTCTACGAGGCTGCCTGTATCGGCATTGCCGTTCTGGTGTTCAGTATATTCCCTGCCCCGTTATTCGACGGAATAATTACGGTGGTGGTTACAGTGTACTACTTTAACTTTGGAGTGAGGTATATCAACTACCAATACAAACTTTACTATGAGGCTTTGCCCGCGATAGAGGAGAAGGAAGAATCGCAGCCGACAAAGGAGAGTGAAGGAGACAGGGAACTGGAAGATGAAATGGCAAAACTATTATTGTATCTCCAGCAGGGTGTTGTGCTGGGCGACTATGCCGAGGCTCTGCATATCCCGGAACGGAAACTATCTGTATTCATCAATTCGACTTACGGGGTGAGTTTCAAACGTTGGGTGAACAATAAACGGGTAGAATACGCCACAGAGCAAATGGCGAAACATCCGGATTATACAATGGAGAGAATTGCCGAGCTTTCGGGTTTTGCCCACAAAAGCCATTTCTGTAAAATCTTCCGGGAGATAACAGGGGGATCTTTTACCGAGTACAAAAATAGATAACACCTCCAAGCTGTTGTATATTGGGTGATACAGCTTGTTTAAACATACAATAAACCCACAAAAAAACACTTGTGTTGCACGTTTCGACGTCAGATATGCGTAAACGTGCACCAATCATCCAAAATTTTCATTATATTTTTGCTGCGTAGGGCATAAACCGCTCTGCGCTTTTTGTTTTCCCATGAATATTAATCAAATATAAAACAACATGAAAAAGATTTGTTCTTTGTTAGTGCTATGTGCAACAGTAGTCTTTGCTTCGTGCAGCAAGGACGATCCGGTAACGGAGCCCGTGCCGGAAGGTATCACCGTCACCACCTACGAAGCCCTGCACGACGCCCTGCAGACGGGCGGCACCTCGGCCGACGCTCCGACACTCGTCACGCTGGGCAGCGACATCACGATACCCGCGGGAGGTGACTATACCACCCCTCCCATGAACGGCAGCGGCTCACTTCAAGATAGACGGCGGCGGCCACACCATGACTTGGGAAGACGGCAACAACTACCACTTCCTCGGCAATTTCAGCCCCGATGCCGATGCCGTTTATATCGAACTCACCAATATCAATCTGGTCCAGCAAGATATAAAATCTGCGGTATGTGTTATCAACGGCAGGATTACGCTGGGCAAAGACGTGGCATTGACAATGAATGGGCAATATGGAGACATGATTGTGGCTGTCGGCGAGAAAGCAGCATTGGAACTGGGTGACGGCTGCGAATTGTCTTACGCGGCAGGCAGTTCGGGCTGTGCAAAAGTCATGGAGGGCGCCACCCTCGTGCTGAACGGGGGAAAGACCGCCGACGGGGCTTACATAAATCTAAACTGCGATTTTTACTCGGCCGCCTCCCATCCCCTTATCTCCGTTCCGAAAGCCCTCACGGATGATGTGCATCTCCTTTTCACCATGACCGGTGTAACCTCCATCGCCCAAGGTGCCGGCGGTTACCAACTGACGCAGGCGGACTGCGATCATTTGATAGTGAATCCAGAGTCAATGGTCAGCCTCTATGGAGGGCAGTCGATGAAATACGACGGCAACTTCGAGATTTACCTCGACCCGGCGGATCATCAAATCAAGCTGTGCCCGAAAGGTTTCCCACCCCCCACCTCCGGCGACATCGACATGACCTCCATGACCGCCGACGAAGCACAGCTAACTATCCGGGCCGCCCTCGCCGCAGGCTACACCGAAATCAAGCTGACGGGCGAACTTTCCAAGACAGGAATTGGCGATGGTAACTTGGGTGCATTTGCCTATAATACGAAAATCACGAAATGCGACCTCAGCGGAGTGACGGGCTGGGGTACAACGCCAACTCTGCCCGAACTCGCCTTTGCGAATTGCACCGCCTTGCAGGAGGTGACGCTGCCCGATGATATGAAGGTAATCGGAACTGGTGCTTTTTCAGGTTGCGCTGCGCTGACTACGGTGAATCTTCCGCAGCTCACCTGGATTAATCTAAACGCATTCTGGGGATGCACTTCATTGGAGACGCTCGCTTTGGATAATGTGACTGCGATAGTAGGCCAGGCATATCGTAACGGTACCCTGCAAATCCCGATAGAAGCCGCAGCAGCCGGAGATTTCGTTAATATAGGTGATGGTACCACCAATATAGGGAACACCGCCGTTTTTCAGAACAGAGCCGCTCATTCCGGAGCGAACGCATTCGACCCCGCCAATTGCGACCTCGTGCTGAACGCCGACAAGCAGTATGGTGGCACTGCCGTCCCCACAGCCACAGCCTACAACGAATGGACTGTGGGGGAAAACGGTTCCCCCATGAAATGGAAGAGCGTCAGCATCACGCCACCGTAATCCGCGCCTTTCCCGAAGTTGAACTTCGAGGCGGTCTGATTTATTTTGGGAAATCCAATTTTATGCCTGATGCGGTAGACGACATATGTTGTCGTAAAAAGATTATATCTTAATTAGTAGTCGATTAAAAACGCTCTGCCATTGGCAGATTACAAAATATATCTCCGCCCAACTTGCAAAAAGGGTCCCTACTGTCAAATTGCAGGGATCCTTTTGCTTTATACAATTTACTCCGCATGACTTAGGAAAGCTGTCCTCTGTCAAAAGGAAGATTATCGAATAACGGAGTTTTTTTTACTGTCGAATTGTATAAAAACCGGTCGTGAGTTTGTTTCCTGAGAGAATTTTGTTACTTTTGTATTCGAAAGAGTTACTTGAAGATACAACTCTGCAAATCGCTAAAATGCGCACAGTTACCAAATTGTTATCTCTCAATTCCCCAAATTATGCAAAGTGTTTATTCTTCAATTGGTTATCTTAACCGCGAATAATCTAAAATAAAAAAACGATGTTTCAGAAACTTGTAGCTATAGAGCCGGTCAGTCTGGTTCCGTCGGCCGAAAAAGCGTTGTATTCATTTGCCGGTCAGGTGGTGATGTATCCTGACATACCCGCGAATGATGATGAAATCATTGCCCGTATCGGAGATGCTGATGCGGTGCTTTTGAGTTATACCTCCCGTATCAACCGGTATGTACTCGAGTGTTGTCCGAATGTGAAATACATTGGAATGTGTTGTTCACTCTATTCTCCCGAAAGTGCCAATGTCGATATTCGCTATGCTAATGAACGGGGTATCACGGTGACAGGTATTCGGGATTATGGTGACGAGGGAGTAGTGGAATATGTAGTCAGTGAGTTGGTGCGCTGTTTGCACGGCTTTGGGCAGGAATCGTGGGAGGAGTTGCCTCGTGAGATCACCGGATTGAAAGTCGGAATAGTCGGACTGGGTAAGTCGGGCGGCATGATAGCGGACGCTTTGAAGTTCTTTGGTGCTGATATTTCATATTATGCCCGCAGTGAGAAAGAAGCGGCTACTGCCAAAGGATATCGCTTTTTGTCATTGGGGAAACTCCTTGCAGAGAGTGAAGTCATTTGTTGTTGCCTTAATAAAAATACGATTCTGTTGCACGAAGAGGAATTTAAGCAGATGGGTAACCGGAAGATCTTATTCAATACCGGTTTGTCACCAGCATGGGATGAGGCTGCTTTTACTGAATGGCTGGAAGGTGATAACCTTTGTTTTTGTGACACGATAGGCGCATTGGGGGGTGAGCAACTGCTCAATCATCCGCATGTACGTTGTATGCAGGTGTCTACTGGCCGCACGCGTCAGGCGTTTGACCGCCTGAGCGCAAAAGTGTTGGCCAATTTGTCAGAATACAATGGGTGATGCGATATTAATCAGGGTGCTCACTACTGACCACCCTGCAATATCCGATGTAGCACTATAAATGTCTACTACGGCATGCACCTGGTCATTTTTGATTTCTACTCTTTGCGTATCTCCCACAAATCCGGGAGTAGACTGTATGGATACCTGCATGTTCTCCGGACCGACAGAAGCCCGTGAAGCGGCAACTGTAACATTCACTTTGGTTGGAAAGAGGCGAATAGCTTCCGCAGCACTACCGGAGAAAACAGTACGTTGCTCCGTTTGCAAGGAATCATCATAAACGGGAGTTCCTTTGAGTCCATTAGGACCTTTTTCATTGAAGAAGCGGGCCGTCGTATTTCCCATCAGAGAGGCAGTTCTTAAAACATCGAATCCACCGGTAGCTCCGGATGCAATATAGACCCGTGTACCATTTGCTCTGGCGGTTTCTGTCACTTCCTGATAGAATGTCTCGTCTGCCAAAGCGCCGATAGACAAGGTAATGACAGAGGTTCCGTTTCTCAATGCCGGCAAAGCCAATTCCCGCATAGCGGCAGGAGAGGCCGATTCTACCAGATAATCTGGTTTTAATGCCAATAACTCTTCCAATTTGGCACAAGCAATGCAAGGCTTGCCATGTTGCTGCATTTTATTTACGATGTGCGCTGCTTTTGACGCCGTACGCGAATAGACACCTACCAGATTATAATCTGGTAATAAGCCTTTGACAACTGCATCCGCAACGATTTCTGCAAGTCGTCCACATCCTACAATGACTAATTTTTTCATGCAACAAAGATAATACTTTTATTGGTAAGAGCTTCGGTTGGTAATATGGTATTTATTTTCATCAGGTATGTATCCGGGGGTTGTTCCTTTAATTTATGAACTATTTGTAATAAGATTACGAAGATTTTCTCTACATTTGTCTTTATTAATCTTGTAATCTTCTATTAAAGTTTAATACTCCGATGAAAAAAAAGTACCTGATATTTCTTTTACTTCTCTCTTTTCCATTATATACCTGGGCCGATAAGACCTTGGACTCACTGTTGAATGTGCTTGATTTGACGATTCAAGAACATGAGACTTATGTCGCTCAACGTGAATCATGTATCAAGCACCTTAAAGAACTGACGCACGGAATAGAACCTAATTCCGCGGAACAGTACAATCTGAACAGTCAGATATACAAAGAATATAAAGCCTTTATCTGCGACTCTGCAATCCACTATTTGAATGAAAATATCCGGATTGCAGAGCGCTTGCGTGATACGGACCGGAAGATAGAAAGTCAGTTGCAGCTTTCGCTATTATTATCATCAACTGGAATGTATAAAGAGTCTCTTGATGTGCTGGAATCGGTAGATCGTCGGAAAATCATTCCTCGTTTAATAGCCGATTATTACACCTGCTTTGACCATGTGTATGGCGAGTTGGGCGTTTATACACAGGATAAAACCTTTTCGGGATGTTATTGGAGTATTTCACAGGCATATAGAGATTCATTATATGCTATATTGCCTCCGGAATCGGAAGAATACCTGCTGATGCGTGAAGCATCATTTCGCGATCAACGCCAGTATGAGGATGCCCTGAAAGTGAATGATCTCCGGTTGACGAAAATAGAACCATATACTCCCCAATATGCGATGGCTACTTATCATCGTTCTTTGATTTACAAGTACAGTAATGATAGTCTGGGAGAGAAACGGAATCTTTGTCTTTCTGCTATATCGGATATTCGTTCTGCCATTAAGGACCATGCTTCGTTGTGGATGCTTGCCCAGCTACTTTACGAAGATGGTGATATGGAACGTGCGTACCAATATATGCGCTTTTCGTGGAATGCGACCAAGTTCTACAATGCCCGTCTGCGTAGTTGGCAGAGTGCTGACGTGCTTTCATTGATTGATAAAACCTATCAGGCAATGATTGAAAAGCAGAACGACCGTCTTCAACAGAACCTGCTGCTTATCACTGCACTATTGGTGTTGTTGATTGTAGCTTTGGGATATATCTACCGTCAGATGAAAAAGCTGGCAGATGCAAGAAATCATCTTCAGGTAGCTAATAAGCAGTTAAACGGATTGAATGAGGAGTTGAGGCAAATGAATAGTTGCTTGTCTTCTACCAATATCGAACTCTCGGAGTCCAATCAGATCAAGGAAGAGTATATTGCCCGTTTCATCAAGTTGTGTTCTACTTATATCAACCGTTTAGACGCTTACCGGCGGATGGTGAATAAGAAAGTGTCTGCCGGACAAATTGCGGAGTTATTAAAGATAACGCGTTCCCAAGATGCTCTTGACGAAGAACTGGAAGAATTGTATGCTAACTTTGATACAGCCTTTTTGCATCTCTTCCCTAACTTTGTGGGAAAATTCAATGACTTATTACAGGAAAATGAACAGATTTTACCGAAGAAAGGCGAGTTATTGAATACTGAACTGCGCATCTTTGCTTTGATACGTCTGGGTATTGAAGACAGTTCACAAATTGCGGAGTTTCTTCGTTATTCGGTGAATACAATTTATAATTATCGGGCGAAAGTAAGGAATAAAGCCCGTGGATCGAGAGAGGATTTTGACGATTTAGTGCGAAAAATTCGCTAATTCGGACTGTAAATCAACCACTTTTTTAGGTATACGTTCTGAATGTAAATAGATGAAAATAAGTGGATTATCGTTTTGTGTAATCCACTTATTGCCCCCTCCTTGTTAGCTCACTTTAATTTCTTTATACTTTTGACCTGTGCTTCGAAAGTAATGAGAATAGCCCATTGCTGACGAGCGTCTTATTATTAACTTTAAAACTTAGTACGCATGAAAAAAAACAGGCGAAAAATCCTTTCGGGGAGTCGCAAGATTTTCTTTGCTATCTTGGCAATGTTTTTATCTTTGAGTGCATCCGCACAGCAAATTACTGCATCCGGTCAGGTCCTGGATGCTCAAAAAGAACCGCTAATCGGTGTTAGTGTACAAGAGAAAGGTACGTCTAACGGAGCAATTACCGATTTAGATGGCAACTTCACATTAAACGTTAAGCAAAACGCCATTTTGATATTCTCTTATGTGGGTTATAAGTCGCAGGAGGTAAAGGCAGCCCAACAGATGAAGATCACACTTCAGGAAGATAATGAAGTGCTTGATGAAGTGGTGGTCATCGGTTATGGTTCGGTGAAACGGAAAGATGTGACTACCGCTATCTCTTCCGTATCTACCAGGGATTTGGATATGCGGCCTATTGTTTCGGCAGGGCAGGCCATTCAAGGTAAGGCAGCCGGTGTCTCGGTGATTCAGCCTAACGGAACGCCGGGCGGTGAAATGTCTATCCGTGTTCGTGGTACTACTTCAATGAATGGTAGTAATGACCCGTTGTATGTAGTAGATGGAGTGCCTGTAGACAATATCAAGTTCCTTTCTCCGAATGATATTGAGAGTATGCAGATATTGAAAGATGCTTCATCAGCATCTATCTACGGTTCGCGTGCTGCTAACGGAGTCATTCTAATTACTACGAAGGGGTGCAGCCGGTAATGCCAAAGTTTCTTTGACAGCCCAGTTCGGTTTTGAACAAAGTGGCCGATAAAGTAGAATCCCTGAATGCAGCACAATATAAAGAATTGCAGGATGAAATCGGACTAGTGTCTTTGCCGGACGGATTACCCGACCGCACCGACTGGTTTGATGAAACGTATACGACCGGAAAGACTCAAAATTATCAGGTAGCTGTATCCAATGGTAATGAGAAAATGAAATATTACCTTTCTGCGGGTTACCTCAAAGAACAGGGAGTGTTGGACATCTCTTATTACAAGCGTTACAATTTCCGGGTAAATCTGGAAAATCAGGTTCGTAAATGGCTGACAGTAAGTGCTAATATCTCTTATTCAGATTATACAAGCAATGGAGGCGGAGCAATGGGAACAGGCTCGAATCGGGGTGGTGTTATTCTGGCTGTTATCAATACACCGACTTATGCGCCGGTGTGGGATGCTTTGAACCCTAATCAGTATTACAATAACTTCTATGGAGTGGGGAATATCACCAATCCATTAGAAAATATGGCCCGTGCGAAAAATAACAAAGACAAAGAAAACCGCTTGTTGGCATCGGGTAATATATTGCTGACTCCATTTCCGGAACTGAAGTTTAAGTCTACTCTTACTCTTGACCGTCGCAACGCCGTTAATACCACTTTTCTTGATCCGATTTCTACTGCTTGGGGCCGCAATCAGTACGGTGAGGCTTCGGACAATCGGAATATGAACACAGTGCTGACATTTGATAATGTATTGACTTATAATAAAAACTTCAAGAAACATGGCTTGGAAGTAATGGCCGGTTCGTCATGGACGGATTCAGACTATTCAAATAGCTGGATCAATGGCTCCCACTATCGTAGCGATCAGATTCAAACATTGAATGCTGCCAATAAAATATCTTGGGATAATACGGGTACGGGTGCATCTCAATGGGGGATTATGTCATTCTTCGGACGTGTAGCTTATAACTTCGACAGTAAATACCTGGTAACAGCTAATCTTCGTGCCGATGGTTCTTCTAAATTGCATCCTGATCATCGTTGGGGCGTATTTACTTCATTCTCTGCAGCCTGGCGTATTTCTTCAGAAAAGTTCATGGAGAACCTTACATGGATTGACGATTTAAAATTGCGCGGTGGTTGGGGACAAACCGGTAACCAGTCGGGCATTGGTGACTATGCATATTTGCAGCGTTACAATATCGGTCGTATCGAATGGTTTAAGAAAGGCGGCGAAGGTGATTCTACTGATTATGCAAATGCTGTTCCTACCATTAGCCAGGCCAACTTGCGTACATCTGATTTAACATGGGAAACCACGACACAGACCAATATAGGTCTGGATCTGACCATATTGAATGGACGATTGACGTTTAATGCCGACTATTATTATAAGAAGACCAAAAACATGTTGATGAATGTATCATTACCTGCCGGTGCCGCAGCCGCTACGTCTATTGCCCGTAACGAGGGTGAAATGGTAAATAAGGGTTTTGAGCTTTCTATTAGTTCGAAAAATCTTCGTGGAGGAGCATTTACATGGGATACAGACTTCAATATCTCTTTTAACCGGAATAAATTGACAAAACTGGAATTACAGAAAGTTTATTACGATGCTAAAACTGCGGATGTGGTGAATGACTATGTGGTACGTAATGAGCCGGGCCGTGCTTTGGGAGGTTTCTACGGTTATATAAGTGATGGGGTAGATCCTGAAACCGGTGAATTGATGTATCGTGATTTGAACAATGACGGTAAAATATCATCTTCCGACCGTACCTATATCGGTGATCCGAATCCCGATTTCACCTATGGTATGACTAATACCTTTTCATGGAAAGGCTTTAATTTGAGTATCTTTATCCAAGGTTCTTATGGAAACGATATTTATAATGCTTCACGTATTGAAACGGAAGGTATGTATGATGGTAAGAATCAGTCGGCTCGTGTACTGAATCGTTGGAAAATACCCGGACAGATAACAGACGTGCCTAAGGCTAATTTCAAATTGCTCAATTCTACCTATTTTGTAGAAGATGGCAGTTATCTAAGATTGAAGGATGTTTCCTTGTCCTACAACGTTAAAGGTAAACTATTGAAGAAATGGGGAATTACCCGTTTGCAACCTTACTTCACGGCTACTAACCTGCTGACATGGACCAGCTATTCGGGAATGGACCCGGAAGTAAACCAATGGGGTAACAGCGGTACGGTACAAGGTATCGATTGGGGTACTTACCCGCATTGCAGATCATACGTGTTTGGTATTAATGTTGAATTCTAATGAAAGGAAAGATTATGAAACTAAGAACTATATTTTACGGATTAACCTCCGGCTTGCTATTGGGACTTTCTTCCTGCTCGCTGAATTATGAGCCATTAGACACCTATTCGGATGTGACGGAAGGAGTGACAAGTGATGGTACAAAAATCGTATTCAAGGATAAAGCTGCAGTTGAAAGTCATCTGACAACGCTTTATAATCAAATGCGTGACCGTCAGGAACATTGGTATGTGGATTTACTTTTGATTTCAGATTCCCATTCGGATAATGCTTATGCCGGTACTACCGGAGCGGAAGTTGTCCCGTTTGAGAATAACTCTATTGAAGGTTCCAATTCTGTGTTGGAACGTGACTGGAACCGTTATTTGGAGGATGTGGCCCGTGCCAATAAACTCATTTGTAACATTGACCTGGTGACAGATAATTCGTTGACTACTGCCGAACGGGCGCAATACAAAGCAGAAGCGAAGATATTCCGTGCCATGGTAATGTTCGACATGGTACGTCTGTGGGGTGATTTCCCTGTGATTACAACGGTGGCTGATGATATTACTTCTGAAAACATTGATGAGGTATATCCACAATATTTCCCCAAACAAAATACGGAACTTGAAGCTTATCAGCAGATTGAAAAGGATTTATTGGATGCAGTATTGTATGCTCCGGACAATACGCCGGGGAATAAGACGTTGTTTTCCAAATCTGTAGCTCGTACCTTATTGGCTAAAATATATGCCGAGAAACCTTTGCGTGATTATACGAAAGTTATCCAATATTGTGATGAGGTGAAAGCAGACGGTTTTGATCTGGTAGATGATTTCAGTGATTTGTTTGGAATGAATGCTGCGGGAACAGATGCAAAGATGCGTAATACAAAAGAATCGATTCTTGAAGCACAATTTACATCCGGAGCAGGTAACTGGTGTACATGGATGTTCGGGCGTGATCTCGTGAACTGGAATAACAATTTCACGTGGGCGAAATGGGTGACTCCGTCCCGTGACCGATTAGTGCTTTCAAACAGGAAGGGGATGAAGTCCGTTTCAAAGAATCAATAGTCTATTACGATTGTAATTGGAGCAACTATTATCCGTCTGATAATTATCCGTTCATGTATAAATGCCGCTCTGCCAACAGCAGTATTATCAAGTACCGTTATGCCGATGTCCTGTTGCTGAAAGCAGAAGCACTGATTATGCAGGATACGCCGGATTTGGAAGGAGCCGCCGATATAATAGATGAAGTGCGCGACCGTGCCAAATTGGGAGCACTTCCCACCTCTGTCCGTTCAAACAAAAACGTCCTGCTGAATGCCTTACTTAAAGAACGTCGGTTAGAACTGGCTTTTGAGGGACAACGATGGTTTGATCTGGTCCGTCTGGACAAGGTAGAAGAGGTGATGAATGCAGTGTATTCCAAGGATTCAGGTCGCAAAGCGCAGATTTACACTTTTGATAAGAACTCTTATCGTTTGCCAATTCCGCAGTCGGTAATCGACGCGAATGATAAGATTCACCAGAATCCGGGTTATTAATTCAACTAAAAACATAGAAAACTTAAGATTATGATAGACATGAGAAATATAGCATTGACCTTTTTAGGATGCTTCACCATATTAGCTGCATGCAGCAACAGTGACGATGCGGAGAAACCGGTTACACCTGTTCCGACCGGAGATGTGACTATTTATGCGACCACTAGCAGCCTGACTCGCGATTTGACCCGTGATGCCGTTAATTTCAGCTCGAAAGATAATTTGGCACCTACTTCAATCACATTGAATCCAACTGAACAATATCAGACAATGGACGGCTTCGGAGCTGCTATCACAGGCGCCACTTGTTTTAATCTTCTGCAAATGAAACCGGAAGATCGTCACGCCTTCCTTACGGAAACATTCTCTGACGACAAAGGCTTCGGATTTAGCTATATCCGTATCTCCATCGGCTGCTCCGACTTTTCATTGAGCGAATATACCTGCTGTGATACGAAAGGTATTGAACATTTTGCTTTGCAAAGTGAAGAGAAAGACTATATCCTTCCGATTCTGAAAGAGATTTTGAGCATCAATCCTTCTATTAAAGTCATTGCCGCTCCCTGGACTTGTCCAAAATGGATGAAAGTAAAGAGTCTCACAGATCTTACTCCGCTGGATTCATGGACAAACGGTCAACTGAATCCAGCCTATTATCAGGACTATGCCACTTATTTTGTGAAATGGGTACAAGCATTCAACGCCGAAGGCATTGATATTTATGCTGTAACTCCCCAGAACGAACCGTTGAACCGTGGTAATTCCGCTTCGCTTTATATGAGTTGGGAAGAACAGAGGGACTTTGTGAAAACAGCGCTCGGACCTAAATTCAAAACAGCCGGACTGGCTACGAAAATTTATGCATACGATCATAACTATGATTATAGTGATATTGAAACGGAAAAGAACTACCCTGGTAAGATGTATGAGGACGCAGCTGCTTCCCAATACCTGGCCGGAGCTGCTTATCACAACTATGGCGGGAATCGCGAAGAGCTTTTAAATATACATAAAGCCTATCCTGAAAAGGAACTTCTTTTCACGGAGACTTCTATCGGAACATGGAATAGCGGACGTGATTTGTCGAAACGATTGCTGGAAGATATGAAAGAAGTAGCATTGGGGACGATCAACAACTGGTGTCGGGGAGTTATAGTGTGGAACCTGATGCTTGATAATGACCGTGCTCCTAACCGTGAAGGCGGTTGCCAGACTTGCTACGGAGCGGTGGATATCAGTAATAGCGACTATAAGACAATTATCCGCAACTCACATTATTATATCATCGCCCATCTCTCAAGTGTGGTGAAACCGGGAGCGGTACGTATCGGTGCATCCGGCTATGCTGATAGCAATATCATGTATTCTGCTTTCGAGAATCCGGATGGAACATACGCTTTTGTACTGATGAATAATAATGAAAAGACTAAAAAGATAACCTTAAGTGATGGTAAGCGTCATTTTGCTTATGATGTTCCGGGCAAATCTGTGACTTCCTATCGTTGGGCAAAGTCGGAATAAGAACTTTAAAACGATCAAGACAATGAAAAAAAACAGTTATATTATAGTGGCTTTGGCAGGAATGTTATCCATGAACTCCTGTAATGATGACGAATTCTTGCCCGGTAATCCGAGTATGGAAATCAAAGCAGAGAATGCAGATGCTCTTTTTGGTGACAGTCTTCCGTTTACGATTAAAGCCTCGGATGTGGATGTGCCTCTTTCTACGTTGAAAGCACAGCTTTTTTATGGAGAAGAACAAGTGTCTGAAACGGTCATCCGTACAAAGACAAGCGGAAATGACTATACTGGTAAAATCTTTGTTCCTTATTATGCTAATATTCCTAATGGAAAGGCAACTTTGAAATATATTCTTCAGAACATTCATTTTACTACCACAGAAATGACGAAAGAACTCGCTCTGGCACGACCGGACTTCCCCTATCTGACATTAGTGGATGAGGAAGGAAAAGAGTACCGGATGGAACGGCAAGCCATGTACAAGTATAGTGTGACAGGAGACTTCTCGCAAAAGATGAAAGCGTATATCAAGACTCCGAAAGTGGGAGAGAATGGGAACGAATTGACCTTCGGCTGGGAGAATGGAACGATTGAAGCCGGTTCTACTAATGCTATCTCATTTTCTAATACGGAACCGGGAAATTATGCTATCAAGTTTAATACGTTGACTTACGAGGCAGAACCATTTGCCAAGTTAAAGGTGAACGGTGAAGATATGGAATTGGTAGAGAATGATATCTATGCAATCAAGTTGACTTTGAAGAAGAATGACATTCTAGCGTTTGAAGGGGTGCCTGATTATGATAATTGGTGGATAGACCAGGATTATTTTGAAAAGCAGGAAGATGGAACATTGAAATTCCTGCCGATTGACGGAAGTTACCAAATAACAGCCAATGGTAAAATGAAGTATTTCTCTGTCATTGCTTTGAAGAATGGTGAGGCTGCCAAGTTGCAGGATGATGGAACAGGTGCTATCTGGGCTATTGGAACAGGAATCGGTAAACCGTCGGTGGCACTTTCTGAAGTAGGGTGGACTCCGGAAAACGGTCTGTGTATGCCACAGCTTACTGCGAAGAAGTATCAGCTGACATTTATAGCTGGCGTTACCATGAAAGTGGATGATATTAACTTTAAGTTCTTCCATATCAATAAATGGGACAACGGCGAGTTTAAGGGTGATGCTATTTCTACAACGAGTGAATTGGTTAAAATCTCATCGGACGGAAACTTGGGACTGGAAGAAGGTCAAAAGTTCGAAAGAGGAGGTATTTACAGGTTTACAGTTGATGTGACGAAAGGCAATACCAAGGCTGTGTTGACAGTGGAGAAAGTAGGGAAGGTAGATTTACCTGCACCGGATATTTTCTTTGGTAATGATAAGATGGAGGTGACAGATACTGATATATATAAGTCGGATCAGGCGTTTACACAAGGACAAATGATAACTGTTACAGGCATTGATAATTTGAATGAATGGTGGATCGATCCTGACTTCTTTGAGAAACAAAGTGATGGTGCATTGAAGTTCCTGCCGATTAACGGAGATTATCGGGTGACAGCTAATGCTGTTTTGAAGTATTTTTCTGTAATGGCTTTGAAAGATGGTAAACCGGCCAAATTGCAAGATGACGGAACGGGTGCAATCTGGGCTATCGGAAAAGGAATCGGTAAGCCTTCTGTTACGTCTTCCGAAGTAGGTTGGGAGCCAAGTAAAGCGCTCTGTCTGGCGCAAGTTGCTTCTAAAAAGTATCAGCTAACCTTGAAAGCCGGGGAAACGTTGAAGACTAGTGGTGACCCGGAAGTGATTAGTTTTAAGTTCTTCCATCAAAATGATTGGGGAGGAGAATTCGGCAATTATGCAAGCTCTATTTTAGTGGAACAGCTTAAACTTGCAGATTCCGGAAATTTGGAAATGCAGGATAATAAAGCATTTGAAGAAGGAGCTGTCTATCGATTTACCATTGATGTAACGAATGGCAATGCAAATGCTGATCTGAAGGTTGAGAAAATAAATTGATCTGAAGATTAATGCCGGATTTTTATTGAAACTATCCTGAAAGGGTATGATGAATTGTACCCTTTCAGGATTCATCTTTGGTCGGAATAATGTAAAAAACATTAATAAACTCGTCCGCAACTAGGAAATATCCCCTGTTTGGGAGTCTATATAAATAAAGTATGAACTTATTTCTTATATCATAAATGAACATGAAATTCAAAGCAATGTTACTTGGCTTGTCTGTGATAACTGCGTTGCCTGCCTTTGCGCAGAAGCCCGTGTATCTGGACACTGGTAAGCCTATCGAAGAGAGAGTGAAAGATGCATTGAACCGGATGACCCTTGAAGAAAAGGTGAAGATGATTCATGCACAGTCTAAATTTAGTTCGGCAGGCGTTCCCCGCCTCGGAATTCCCGAAGTATGGGCTACCGACGGTCCTCATGGTATCCGTCCGGAAGTGTTGTGGGATGAATGGGATCAGGCTGGATGGACAAACGATTCCTGTATTGCCTATCCGGCATTGACGTGTCTTTCTGCTACATGGAATCCCGAAATGTCGCATCTTTATGGGAAAAGTATCGGTGAAGAGGCGCGTTACCGCAAGAAAGACATCTTGTTGGGGCCCGGTGTGAATATCTACCGTACTCCCTTGAACGGACGTAACTTCGAGTATATGGGAGAAGACCCGTATCTGTCCGCCACTATGGTGGTTCCTTACATCAAAGGTGTACAAGAGAATGGGGTAGCTGCCTGTGTGAAGCATTATGCATTGAACAATCAGGAGTTCAACCGTCATACCACCAATGTGCAATTGAGTGATCGTGCTCTTTATGAAATATACCTGCCTGCTTTTAAAGCGGCTGTTCAGGAAGGTGGAACATGGTCGATTATGGGCTCTTATAATCTTTATCAGGGACAGCACGCTTGTCACAACAAACGTCTGCTTAAAGATATTCTTCGTGATGAATGGGGTTTTGATGGCGTTGTAGTGTCCGACTGGGGAGGTGTGCACAACACCGAACAGGCTATTCACAATGGCATGGACTTGGAGTTTGGTTCATGGACGAACGGACTGTCTGCCGGAACGAGAAATGCGTATGATAATTATTACCTTGCTTTCCCTTACCTGAAACTGATAAAAGAGGGTAAAGTAGGAACAAAGGAACTGGATGAAAAGGTTAGTAATGTCCTTCGTCTGATTTTCCGTACTTCAATGGACCCGCACAAACCATTTGGCTCTTTAGGTTCTCCCGAACACGGGCAAGCCGGACGTCAGATTGGAGAAGAAGGGATTGTACTGTTGCAGAACAACGGTAACTTATTGCCTATCGATTTGAATAAAGCTAAGAAAATAGCCGTTATCGGTGAAAATGCCATTAAGATGATGACTGTGGGCGGTGGTAGTTCTTCTTTGAAAGTGAAATATGAAATTTCTCCATTGGATGGACTGAAAAGTCGTGTGGGCTCAAAAGCAGAAGTAGTATATGCCCGTGGGTATGTAGGCGACCCGACAGGAGAGTATAACGGTGTGAAAACCGGTCAGGACTTGAAAGATAACCGTTCGGAAGATGAATTGCTTGCAGAAGCTTTGCAAGTGGCTAAAGATGCCGACTATGTAGTCTTCTTCGGTGGCTTGAACAAGAGCAATCATCAGGATTGTGAAGATTCGGACCGTGCTTCTTTAGGTTTACCATACGCACAGGATAGAGTGATTAGTGAACTCGCAAAGGTGAATAAAAACCTGATCGTGGTCAATATCTCCGGCAATGCTGTGGCTATGCCTTGGGTAAATGAAGTGCCGGCCATTGTACAAGGCTGGTTCCTGGGTTCGGAAGCCGGAACAGCTCTTGCTTCCGTATTGGTAGGAGACGCCAATCCTTCGGGAAAACTTCCTTTCACCTTCCCGGCAAAACTGGAAGATGTAGGGGCTCATAAATTGGGCGAATATCCGGGCAATAAGGAGGAACTGGCACAGTCTAAACATAGAGGAGATACGATTAATGAAATCTATCGGGAAGATATTTTTGTAGGTTACCGTTGGGCGGATAAAGAAAAAATCAAACCGCTGTTCCCGTTCGGACACGGATTGAGCTACACTACTTTCGCTTATGGAAAGCCTTCGGCTGACAAGAAAACAATGACAGTAGATGATACTATCTCTTTCACGGTCAATGTGAAGAATACAGGAACTCGTGAAGGTCAGGAAGTTGTTCAGCTTTATATCAGTGATAAGAAATCCTCTCTCCCTCGTCCGGTAAAAGAGTTGAAAGGTTTTCAGAAAGTGAAACTGGCTCCGGGAGAAGAGAAGGCGGTAACGCTGACGATTGATAAGAAAGCATTGAGCTTCTTCGATGATGCTAAACACGAATGGGTGGCCGAACCGGGTAAGTTTGAGGCAATCATCGGTAGTTCATCCAGAGATATTAAAGGTACTGTACCATTTGAGTTGAAATAGGTAGATGTTTGGTTAGAGATTTTTTTAAGGAGATGACAGAGAGTCTGGGTACTCGGAAAACGCTAAGTGATTGCAACAAATCGACTTAGCGTTTTTTTATTGCCTAATTTTCCCAGCGTTTGCAAAAAAATAGTAAGAAAGTAGTCGTTTCGCTTGGTAAAGTGTTGTATCAGAAGTAATTTTGGGAAAAATAACAATTAAGGTAACCTAATTATGGAAAAAGGTATTTGGCTGGAAATAGAGGAACTGTATAAGGAGTTTCAGCAACTCGGTATCAGTCAGTCGGTGGACTATGAGAAGTACTACCTCTATTCTCTTATTACCCATTCTACAGCCATTGAGGGTTCTACACTAACCGAAATGGATGCACAGCTTCTTTTCGATGAAGGTGTAACAGCTAAAGGAAAGCCGTTGGTATATCATCTGATGAATGAGGACTTGAAGAAAGCATACGAGCTTGCTAAAAAGGAAGCGCAACGCAATACTGTTATAACTCCTGCTTTTTTGCAGAAGTTAAACGCTACTTTGATGCGGACAACAGGGGGAAGGCATAATACAATAGGCGGCTCTTTCGATTCTTCCAGAGGTGAGTTCCGTTTGTGTGGCGTTACGGCTGGTGTAGGTGGGCGTTCTTATATGGGTTATCAAAAAGTACCTGTTAAAGTAGAAGAACTTTGTTTCTTGTTGCAGGAACGGCAAAAGAATGTGGAAACGTTCCGTGAACAATACGAATTAAGTTTTAATGCTCACCTCAATTTAGTGACTATTCATCCTTGGGTGGATGGCAACGGGAGAGCAGCTCGCTTACTGATGAACTATATTCAATTCTGCTATCATCTTTTCCCCGCTAAGATTTTTAAGGAGGATAGGGCAGATTATATCCTTTCTTTACAACAGGCGCAAGATGATGAAACCAACCAGCCTTTTTTGGATTTCATGGCGGTGCAATTGAAAAAATCACTGTCTTTGGAAATTCAAAAATATAAAGCTTCTCACGATAAAGGATTTAGTTTTATGTTTTAATCTTGTAGGGCTTCTTTTGATAAGACTTCCACCCATTGTATATTGTGTTGTTTTTCATTAACGAAATCACCATTACAGTAACGGCGGTTGCATTTATTAATATCGAACTTATGTAATTCTCTAATAGTTTTAAATAAAGGTTCATCAGTTTCACCGTTAGCTGAATAGTTATAGACCAGATATTTATGGTGGAAGAGGTACATAAAATAATAAAGAATCATCCTTCACACTCTTCACTGTTCTTTTTATATGCCATAAGCTAAAGTAAATATGCTATAAGCAAAAACGAATATGCTATCAGCTAAAATTAATAAGCTCATAGCAAACGCTCCATCAAGTATTAACATTTGAGCTATCGACTATTAATACTTTGTATTTAGGCTATTAATACTTGAGTTGTTGGCTATATATACCCAAGACGCACGATATATATATCCAACGTGTTAGATCTATATGACCAATACATTGGATCTATATGCCCAACAAATAGGGTGTATAGACCCTTAATCTATACGATATAAGCGTCTTTTAGTCTGGTTATTTGAAAGAAAGAGAAACAATCTTGTTAATATCTGCTAAGGAGCTATATCGATAAAAAGCTATCTAAACTTGGGGGCTTACTAGTTCTTCGTTAACAATCTTAAAGCTTATAAGAAGTCTCTCTTTCGAGTGCAAAACTAAAAGACGCTTACTTTTATTTTGTGAAGGAGGTGAAGGATGATTCTTTATTATTTTATGTACCTCTTTCACCATAAACATCTGATTTATACTCATTCAACTAAAGGTGAAACCGGTGAACCTCCTAAATGAATTTTATAGTTACAAGTAGCTTTAGAAGATTTTGTCTTTTGCTGATCGCTGTAAACTTCAATTTATATTGATTTTCTTTTCTCTTTTCTGATTTTATATTCTATCTTTGCAATGCTCTTTATCAAAATCCACAGCAGGGGAACCTGCTGTATCAATGTGGCAGGCTTTTTTATGCTTGTCCTATCATTCTATATGGCGGTTTCGTACCCCCATGTAGGATGTTAATGCACCTACTGCCTGTTGTGGATGGTGAAGAGCAATGGGACAGGCGGAACCGCTTCTTTTATTTCTTAAAACTACCCTTCTGTATCGCCCCATTGAACTTAATTTATTCACCATTTAATTAAAATTCTTATGGAAGAAGTTTTAAGCAACCAGCAGGCTCGTCCGGGGGACGCGACGCAACTCATGCACGTTATCTTTTCATCCGATGATGAAATGATGTCTTTTTATCTGACTCTCAATCGTTTTATGAATCCTGAAAGCTATCTAGTGGAACGAACAGATCGAAAGAGACTGGAGGATTTAGCTAGTACGCTTTGTAGTAATGTGGCAGCCTTTGAAGCCATCCGTAATTATAAGTCGATAAGTGTGAAAGAGGTGATTAGAGGATTCGGGGCGCACATGATGAATACGCTAATCTCCAATACCAATCGTTTCCAAAGTGCCGATGCCGTGGGAACGTTAATGAATTGCATACTGAATACCACTAAAAACAGTTGGCAGTTTAAGAAAATGGATCGGAATAATGATATACATCTTCAAAATGTACGCTATTTGTTGAATCGGCTGGATGCGGCAGAATCTAATGAAGAGAAGAACTGTGAAGAAGTAGCGATATAAACAGTTTTCTCTAAAAATTACTTAGGAAACGCAAATAGAGGGTATAAGAATCGGAGATAATGTATAGATAAAGGCAAATGTAACGTAACATAAAGCATCTGTAACCTGCCCGATAGAAAAGGAACACAAGACGTTGTGCTCCTTTTTTATATTGTTGTAACTTTGCTTTCAGATAATATGATAAAGCTGATTGTTATGAGAAACACACTTTTTGGGATTCTATTCCTTTTTATTTTGCCTCTTCAGGCACATCAGAAACTTCCGTATTTGCAGAAACAGGGAAGTACCACACAACTTATGGTAGATGGAAAGCCATTCTTGGTGATTGGCGGTGAATTGGGAAATTCTTCAGCTTCCTCTATTGAAGATATTGAACGTATATTCCCGAAATTGCAACGTATGGGGCTGAATACGGTACTGGTTCCTGCATATTGGGATTTAACAGAACCACAGGAAGGTAAATTTGATTTTACTCTGACGGATAAAGTGATTCAACAGGCTCGCGCGAATGATTTGAAGGTGGTTTTCCTTTGGTTCGGTGCGTGGAAAAACTCAATGAGTTGCTATGCTCCGATCTGGTTTAAGGAAGATTATAAGAAATACCCGCGTGCCTATACGAAAGCAGGGAAGCCCCTCGAAATAGCCAGTTCCTTTTCGGAGAATGTGTTTCAGGCGGATAGCCGTGCTTTTTCCCAATGGATGAAACACATTGCTTCTGTGGATAAGGAAGAGGGAACGGTTATCATGATTCAGATAGAAAACGAAATCGGAATGTTGGAAGATGCCCGCGATTATTCCAAAGAAGCGGATAAACTGTTTTATGCACCAGTTCCGTCTCTTTTCATCGACTATTTGCAAAAGAACAAGAGATCTCTGCATCCCGAAATGTTGGCAAAATGGGAGAGCCAGGGATTCAAGAAGAAAGGTACGTGGCAGGAAGTGTTTGGTGCAGACGTGTATACGGATGAAATTTTTATGGCCTGGTCGTATGCGCAGTATGTAGAACGAATGGCAAAGTTAGCACGTTCTATCTATAATATTCCGTTGTATGTCAATGCAGCAATGAACAGTAGGGGGCGGAAACCGGGAGAATATCCGTCGGCAGGACCATTGGCTCATTTGATAGATGTATGGCATTATGCAGCACCCAACATTGATTTTCTGGCTCCGGATTTATATGATAAAGGTTTCGTTGATTGGGTGGCAAAGTATAAACTGCACAATAATCCTCTCTTTATACCTGAAATTCGGTTGGAAGACAATGATGGAGTACGTGCTTTCTATGTGTTTGGTGAGCATGATGCGATTGGCTTTTGTCCTTTCTCTATTGAAAGCGGTTCGGATAGAGCAGATGCACCTTTGGTACAGAGCTATATTAAATTGAAAGAACTGATGCCTTTATTGACAAAATATCAGGGTAAAGGAGTGATGAACGGTCTTTTGTTTGATGAAGAGAATAAAGAACGAATACTTTCATACGATGATTTGGAGATTACCTGCCGTCATTACTTCACTCTGCCATGGGACCCACGTGCCCGGGATGGCACTGTATGGCCTGAAGGGGGAGGTGTTTTGCTACGTCTGGCTCCAGATGAGTATATCGTTGCCGGCAGTGGCTTGGTACTTGAATTTAAGAAACAGGGGGAAAATAAAATGAAAAGTTCACCGGCATTGGGCGAGGATGGTTTTGCCAGTGTGGGCGGAAAGGCATCAAAAACGGAAAATAGCTGGCAAGGTGGTATGAGAGCCGGTATCGGTTCTGTAGATGAAGTTAATGTGAACGAAGATGGTTCACTGAAATATATCCGGCGCCTGAATGGCGATCAGGACCATCAGGGAAGGCATGTACGTATTCCTGTCGGAGAATTCAGTATTTTACACGTCAAACTGTACGAGTATAAATAATGTGACGACATGGTGCACCTTTGTTGGCTACATACGTATAGAAGAGTGGAGTCATTACTTGCCTAGTACCAACAGACTTTCCGGTCCCATATTGAACAACAGGTCTATGATACTCAAATTAGGAAGAAAACCCAGTTTGGGCTCGAAAACCTGATAGTAAGGTTGCGGAATAAACTCTGTATCCACTTCTCGGAAATCCTTTTTGGGATGAATGACTTCCCGAAAATCGAATTCTCCGGGAGCAAACTCCATCTTATATTCGCTAGTACGCTCCATAGTGGGGTGAATATCTATCAATTCACAGACCATCCGGCATAGTTCTTCGTTGAAATCGATTAAAAACTCGTATTTCTTTTCGTAGAAGGGACGGAAGTCGTCCTTGTAATATTCAAAGTAAGGAGTACTGTTGTAGGCTGATTCGATGGCGTTCCAGTGCAGATGTCTCCAGTTGCCGTGGTCGGAGATGCGGATATCTTTCATCGGACACTTCAATGTGTCGGGTTTTACGGTTGGGATAGAAAGAGCTAATTCGCCGGATGGGCCGGCAATGGTGCACCGGTTACGATAGGTTTGTTTGATATAGTGGTCGTGTTGCTCTACAAACACTTTGTCATAAGCCAGAAGTTTGGTATAATATTCGACGGGAGCGAGATAAGCTGAAGATAAATAAGCTATTTTCATTTCTTTCATTTTAATACGTTTAGGGGGCTCTATAATAAGGATATTAATTAAGGATATTATTAAGGAGTTATTTCTTTTATGTTCCGGAAGATTATTTCACCGTTCTGAAGAAACGGTTCCATCGGTATCCGTCAAACAAGCCTGTCTCTTTTTCTTTGGAGAACCAAATGATGGAGGCTTTCCCGATGATATGGTCTTGCGGGACAAACCCGAAGAGCCGTGAGTCGGAAAAGTTGACGGTATTGTTAGATCCCATCCAATAGTAATCTTTAGTGAAATAACAGTGTTGTGTAGGTTTGCCGTCTACGTAGAGAGTGTCGTTCTTTATTTCTGCCTGTTTGCCTTCGTGCATCACGAGGGTATTCCGCAGTAAGGTTATGTTCCAGGGATAGACCCGGATAAATTTCCCTTTTCCGGGAACAATCAGCGGATTCGGTTCGGCATCTTCCCTGTTTGACAAAGGTTGGACAAAACTCTCTTTCCCATTCATTGCCTGTTCCAACAAATAATATTCGTAACGGCTGAAACTACGCACATGAGTACTGTCATTACTTCCCATCAATCCGTCGTTGGTGATGGAAAGAGTATGCATGAGTGAGGTAATCAGATTTTCTTTTGACGCGGGTACGAATAAAGCCTTTTCTTATCCGGATTGAATTGTGCCTCTGGAGAAATAACGGAGAAAAGAGAATCGACCAATAATGTATCTCCCGGAACTGAGGCAACGGCTGATATAGATTTCCCGGCGGTCGATGATAGGTTCCCGGATTCCAGCCGGATTATTGAACACTACAATATCTTGTTGCCGTACAGGACTTTCACACCAACGATGATAAGAAAAGAGCGACATGAAAGGAACTCGCAATCCGTAACTCCATTTGTTCACTAAGATACGTTCACCCTGGAAAATGGAGTTTTCCATACCGGTGGAAGGGATAAGGCAGGACGTAAAAGCAAATCCCCGGAGCAGAAGCACTACGACTACTGCTCCGGCAAATGCTAGTATCCATTTGAATTTACGAATGTTCATCAATATTTATCACCTTATCACTCTATTCTATCCGTACACTTATCAGTCTACCCACTTGAAGAGGCGGTTCCAGCGAATCTTACCGTCAAACCATCCACGGTCTTTGTCAAGCGACAGCCATACGACAATCGGCTTGCCCACTACGTGATCTTCGGGTACAAAACCCCAATAACGGGAGTCGGCAGAGTTGTGACGGTTGTCACCCATCATCCAGTAATAATCCATTTTGAAGGTATATTCATTGGTCTTTTCACCGTTGATGTAGATACCGTCCGGTTTCACTTCCAGCTTGTTGCCTTCGTAGGCTACGATGCAACGCTCATAGATAGGCAGGTTGTCTTCTGTGAGGGTAATGGTAGCTCCTTTGGCAGGAATCCAGATCGGACCGTAATTGTTGCGGTTCCATTTGGTATAAAGGTTCAGCGGGTACATCTGTCCGGCATACTCTTCCGGTTCCATTACTATTTTGCTGATTAGCTTTTTATTGCCAAGGAGAGTGTCATACATCTTTTTAGTCAATGGAAGATGATATACCGGATTCAGTTTGCCTTGCGCATTCCGGTTGTCCAGTCCCATATCCAATAATCCGCCTTCCCAGCCAGAGTCTTCTATCAGCATGGTGTCATCCTTGCTGATGCCTAATTCGCGGAGCATATCTTCCGGAATGTACGGGCCGGTAGTCTGTACGAAGTAGTTGAATTGCAGGTTTTCGGGGTTCTCAATCGCCTTACCGTCAATCATCACCTGTCCGTCTACAATTTGCAATGTATCACCGGGCAAGCCGACACAACGTTTCACATAATTCTCGCGACGGTCTACCGGACGCCACAGTACTTCACCGTAAGTACGCGGATTGTTTAGAATCTGTTTACGTCCGGCGTCATAGTAGAGGTCATAGATTGCACGTTGCTGTGAACGTGTCAGGCTATCCATTTCAATCTGTTTGGAGTAGATGCGTTGTCCTTCACCATAAGCCAGCGTATAGAAGTCCGTTGTCTGTTGGTAGTTCACTGCCACCGTATCTCCTGCCGGGAAGTTGAAAACCACAATGTCATTCAGCTTCACTTTGCCGAAGCCCGGTACCCGTTTGTATTTCCATTGTGGCCACTCGATATACGATTTAGTATTGAAGACAGGCAGCGTATGTTGTGCCAACGGCATAGAAAGGGGAGTGTTCGGTACGCGGGGACCGTAGCTCATCTTGCTTACATACAGGAAATCGCCTACCAGCAATGATTTTTCCAGCGAAGAGGAAGGAATCTGGTAATTCTGGAAGATGTAGATATTGACGAAGTAGACGGCAACCAACGCAAATACGATGGCATCCACCCAACTCATCACACTGCGGACAGCCGGATTCTTCGACTTCTTCCAAAAAGACCAAGGTATTTTCTTTGTGATATAAATATCGAAAATGAAAGGAACAACAATCAATCCCCACCAACTCCGTACCCAGAGGAGGAAGACGAGGTAAAGTAGAATAGCAATGGCACATTTGATCCATTGTGCGCGTGTGGCTTGTCTCATAATGTTATATTTGTTTAGAACTAGCTTCTGAAATCTTAGTCGTTCAAGAATGGGAATAAATCACTCATGCCCAAAAAACCTTCGTGTGTGGCAGTATATTCGGCTGCCAGTACGGCTCCCAATACAAATCCACCACGACTTTTGGCATCATGCGTGATAGTTATGCTGTCTACATCAGATTCATAGCGAATGGTATGAAGGCCGAACACTTCTCCTTCGCGGATAGAGGCGATAGGAAGTTCATTAGGGGCGCAATCGTTGGTTCCGCTAATGGTTCCGTCCGGTGCAAGGAAAGTGCCTTTCACCCATTTGTCCTTACGGTCCAGCTTTTCCAGAATACCTTCCGCCAATGTAATGGCTGTTCCGCTGGGAGCATCCAGTTTGTGGATATGATGTGTCTCGCTCATGGTGACATCATAAGCAGGGAACTGATTCATGATTTTAGCCAGATACTTGTTGACAGCAGAGAAAATGCTGACTCCCAGACTGAAGTTGGACGACCAGAACAGTGTTTTGCCTCCTTCAGTGCAGAGCTTTTTGATTTCTTCGCCATGCTCGGCCATCCATCCGGTACTGCCCGATACCAGTTTCACATCGGCTTTGAATGCTTTCATATAATTGCTGTAAGCTACCATCGGATTGGTAAACTCAATGGCCACATCGGCCGATTTGAATGCTTCCGATTCGAAGTCATCCTGATTATTGATGTCAATGATGCAGACGATTTCATGTCCGCGACTACGGGCAACCTTTTCTATCTCTTTGCCCATCTTTCCGTAACCGATCAGTGCTATTTTCATTGTTTTCTGACTTATATTCAAAATAATAGTCGCAAAGATAAGATTTTTATTACATTTGCAGCGCACATTAACGTCTTGTTAACATGGAACATCTTCTCCACTACGTGTGGAAGCATAAATTATTTCCCCTGAAAGTACTGCAAACCACCAACGGCTTACCGGTAGAAGTGATTGACTCCGGTCTGCAAAATCCCAACGCCGGTCCCGACTTTTTTAACGCGAAACTAAAGATTGATGGTGCCTTATGGGTAGGGAATATAGAAATACATACACATTCTTCCGACTGGTTTCGCCACGGACATCATTCTGACAAAGCATACGACTCTGTGATTCTCCATGTAGTGAGTGAAGCAGATACGGAAATAACCCGTACCAACGGTGAACAGATACCGCAACTATTACTTACCTGTCCGGACAATGTGCAATTACATTACCACGAACTTTGTGTAGCCGATCAGTATCCGGCTTGCCATCCCATCCTTGCCTCTCTTCCCAAACTTACCATTCATTCTTGGCTGACCGCTTTGCAAACGGAACGTTTGGAGCAGAAAGCGCAATTAATCACACAGCGTCTCAAACATTGTAACAGTAATTGGGAAGATGCATTCTTTATCACCCTTGCCCGTAATTTCGGTTTTGGCTTGAACGGAGATGCTTTTGAAACGTGGGCGGGACTGTTGCCGTTTCGTGCGATGGATAAGCACCGGAATGATTTGTTTCAGATAGAGGCTTTTTTCTATGGTTTGGCGGGATTGTTGGAAGAAACGTTTCTGAAAAAGGAACAGGAAGACGAGTATAGTCTCCGTCTTTGTAAGGAGTTCCGTTATTTGCAGCGGAAGTTTGAAATCAGGCAGGGGATGGACGCTACGTTATGGCGTTTTCTACGGCTTCGTCCGGAAAACTTTCCGCATATTCGCTTGGCGCAATTAGCTTATCTCTATCAGAAAGGGGATAAGTTGTTTTCACGTTTGTTGGAAGCGGAAACTCTGGTGGATGTGAGAAACTTACTGGATGCCCGTACGTCTCCCTATTGGGAAAATCATTATTTATTCGGGCGACCGTCTTCACAAAAGGAGAAGACGATGGGAGAGCGTTCCAAGGATTTGATTATCATTAATACAGTGGTTCCTTTTCTTTATACATACGGTCTGCATAAGGCAGATGAACGAATGTGTGAACGTGCCGGACGTTTTCTGGAAGAATTGAAGGCGGAGAGTAATCATATTATCCGCTCGTGGAGCGATGCCGGGCTTCCGGTTGTCAGTGCGGCGGATAGTCAGGCATTGATACAGTTGCAAAAAGAGTACTGTGATAAGCGAAAGTGTCTGTACTGTCGCTTCGGTTATGAATATTTGAGGAAAAAGTAGCTTCGAAAAAAAGGCTTTGGTCGATGAAATATGTATAATTTTACCACGTTAGTGTATTTTTCTATGTATACGTTTTTTTATTTTATCACTATCTTTACATTGTGCAATAAACAAAACATCTTATAGAAAGAACAATATTATGAATAAAATTATTAGCCTTTTCATTGCTGTATTTTTTAATGTATATACTTCTGCTCAGATAAATGCAGGAAGTACCAAAGAATCTTTAATGACTCTTGACGAGATGCCATCATGGATTTTAAGTAATATTCAATTTCCTCAAGAAGCGTACAAATATGGAATAGCTGGCATTGAACAAGTTTGTATTAGTGCATCTTGGGATGGAAAAGTTTTCATAACAAGCATACTGAATACATTAAATCCTGCTTTTGAGAAAGAAATTATGGATGTCATAAGTAAAGCTCCTCGATGTCGATATAATGGAAGTCAACCTAAAGATATATATAAATATATGCTAATTGATTTTCATCAATATATTCCTGAAGATAAACGGGAACAAATACAACAAGTAACTATGCATATTCCACCGCGTTTATCGAATATTCCTACGAGTCCTTTTAATAGCAGGGACAAGTTTGTTCAATGGATACACAACAATATTCAAATACCATCAACACTGAAATGTTATTCAGATACATTACTTTTTCAGTATACAATAACTAAAAAAGGAAAGGTAAATAATATATCTATATTACAGTGTAAGAATGATATTGTAAAATGTGCGATAGAGGATTTATTAAAAAAATCTCCTAAATGGGAACCGGCCATTGCTGATAGAACAACTCCAATTGATGTTACTATATGTGATAAGATTATTATAAAAACCGATAATGATGGAATGCTTTTGCCATTAATAGTGTATCGTGATGATGTTTTTTGTAATACAAGAAGCAAACCAACTGATCCGGATATGATCGTTTTTAATCCAGAAATAAAGGCAAAATACAATGAAGAGGGTAATTTCTTGAAAAATATTATGTGTGATGTTATAGTTGATAAAAAAATGGTTCTGAATGGCTCGTTTGTTATAGAAAAGGATGGTACGACTAGTCATATAGAAATTTCAAACAGTCCGGACGCGGAAACTGATAGTATTGTAACAGAAGCTATCGCTCGAACAAAATGGATCGCTGCGATGCAAGGAGAAAGCGCAGTACGAACGATTTATTCATTTGGGGTAAATAAGCAACCGCGAAAACAAAATCAATCCAGTAAGTATTCTTATTATGATATTTTCGGTAAATATTTTATAGCCCTCCAAGCTAATCCGATGCGTACGTCATATAGATTCATTCAGGGGGATGGAACGATACAGAACTATCCATTTAATAATCAAGGACTGTTTGACTATAAGGCTTATTACCAAGGAATGTTATATTACTACAAAAATATGGCCGGAAAGAATAGTAATATTTCAAGAGATTATTTTGATAAACTCTATAAAATGTATGCGGGATATTAAAAGAAAAGATTTGTGCAAAAGACAATTTCAAGGAAAAAAATTTAGTCCCCAATATTAGATATTGCGGTCTCTATCAAGGAAGCCAAAGTCTGCTTATAGACTTTCTTCAGTAATCTAATGGGTTACAGATGGCAGATGTGTGATAGCTGACTTGTACTGTGGTAGATACTTATTGTGTTTTCTTTATATTCTTTTCTTTATGAAGAAACTCTAAAATTTCAGCTTCCATTCGTAAAGCTTTTGTTCCTTTTTTCTTTATCGGTTGTTTTAAAAGATAATTTCCCATGTCGATGGCTGCATTTATATTTCCTTTGTCTATATAAAGCTGGAATAATTTGTACGAAGGAGTGATATGATGTGGAATCATGGCAGCAGCCGTTTGATAGCATGCTTCAGCTTGAGCGTAATCTCTTTTTTGTTTCCAAAAATCTCCCATCTTGATATATAGTTCACTATTAGGAGCAATTCGGGCAGCTGTTTGTAATATTTGTGGTTTTGTATTTAAAGGATAATCTTCCAAACTACTTTTTGAGTAGATGTACATTAACTGTGGATTATAACAAAATAATGGGTATAATGTGGATAGTTGAGAATGGGCTTCTTCGGATATTTTATTTTTATCCACTATCCTGATAATTGTGGTAAAAGTTTTATGGTAAATATGATAGGACCAGATTGATATACATATAATAGAGATGGAGGCTATACTTCTAACGATGTATTTTGCTAAAATAGATATTGTAAACACTTTTATGGTTTTGCTTTTCATCATTCCTATTATGCTGATGAATAATATTTCTAATGGAAAAACCTGCCAGGATAAGAAAAAAAAGACTAGGAAAGTGGTTAAAGGCGGATTTCAGACAATGGTCAGTATTATTCTTTTCTTTATAACTAAATAATGCATAAAACAACCATGAAACAACAACTAATCCAACTATTCCCTGTTCTGCTGTTATATATAAAAATTCGTTGTATGTATAAAAAATGTTGTCAGCTAATAATGTGTATGGAGAATTTGTAGCTTGTAAGAAATATTCAGCTTGGTAAAGCATGTAATTAGCTTGCCATCCTCCGGTCCCAATACCGAATAGAGGATAATCTTCTATCATCTTTATTGTGTTATACCATATTAGCAATCGGCCATCTGCCGAATCTCTTCTTATAAAGTAGATTGATATGATAAAAACGGTGATGATAAGCAGAAAACCTGATTTCAAAAGAGTTGGTTTGACTTTGATTGTATGTTTTCTTTTTAACCATTGCCATAGGAATATCATGCTTCCTACCAATGCAGCTGTCCACCCGGCGCGTGAACCAGATAATAGTAAACCATATAAAATAAAACAGGCTATCATGCAAAATGATAATGTTAATATACGATGCTTGTTTTGTATGTTTTCATAAATGAAAAAAATAGATACTATCCAGCATACTGCTAATAATCCGCCTAATGGTCCTGGATTTCCAAACGTTCCTGTGATTCCGAAATCATGATGATTGCTCTCTAAATAATTCACTTTTTGAAGTGTTGAAATGATTACTTCGGTAATTCCCCAAATACAGACTATGTATAATAGGCAATAGCACTGTCGTTTTGGCATAATGCGTATACACGTATATATAAGGCATAATACAGTCACTCGCCAAATTGATGAGTAGTCAATAGGTACAGCTCTATTTAAGAACAGTAATATGCAAATTGATATAAGTAATATATCTTGTATTCTGATGTTTTCAATAGAATAGCTTTTCATACTGTTTATAAGGTACATTTAATTTAAGTGGAAATATATTTATATATGATTTATCCTAAAGATGAGCAATGTGTAATCTAAATTTTCCAGCACTCTTGGTTTTGTTTTACACAAAGAATGCTGGAAAATAATAATTTTCATAATCGATCGGCACTAATTTTTACAGAACTGTACCGTATAATAATAAAACTTCTTAATCTATATATAAATTCTTCTCATATCTTTTAGAAGTTAGTTTTCCTGTTTTTTCATCATTAGAATATGTTGAAAGAAACAAATGTGCCCTTACTACATTATTGGCTGGGATAGAATCCAAAGGATAGGAGAGTTCTATTCTTCCTTTTGGAGATAAACTCTTGTGTAATATCCATTTCCCGCTTTCAAGAGTAAATAGACAAATCGTCAAATCCGCGCTTTTCCCATTAGAAGATTCTGTTAAAACAATATAGCTTCCACTAAATTCACTTAACCGCCCTTGATTCATAACTAAAATTTCTTTGTCTATATTATTAGTAAGTATAAGGGTTAAAGAATTATTCGGTTTATCATAAGAAAATTCAATTTTTACTTCTTGGGCGGTACAAAAAATAGAAATGCCCAAAAGTACAATACCTATAAATAAATGTTTACTTGTTATCATTTAATTTGTTTTATGGGTAAATCATTTTTATATCTTTTGCTAACTAATTTTCCTGTCTTCCTATCTCTAAAATATGTGGAGAGGAATAATCTAGCTCTTGTAACATTATTTGCAGGGATAGCTTCAAATGAATAAAAAAGTTCTAGTCTTTCGTTAGGGTTTATTGTTTTAGAACGGATCCACTGTCCATCTTCATAGTCATATAACGAGATGATTAGATCACTCTGTCCATTATCATGTTTTTCAGTTAAAATAATGCAGCTTCCAGATGATTCATTCAATAGGCTTTGATTCAATACTATTATTTCTTTATCCGTATTATTGAAAAGTTTTAGAATCAAAGCATTGTCTTGTCTATTATAAGCAAAAGTAATTTCTAAATCCTGTGTTTGTCCCTTGCTAGGAATTGACATACACAATAATATACTTATAAAAAAAGATTTAATTGTATTCATAATTTTATTTATTTGATGATTGTTCTGTAGCAATTATTAGAAGTTGTTCATAAGTCCATTCTAACCAAGTTCTTTCATTCTCATAATAATGTGATACCTCTGGAAAGTTTTCGCGTTCTGCTTTATGCGTCTCTAATTCATTTTTATAATATTCTATTGTTCCATAGCGATCAATGATTAATTCTTGCTTAAAATCAGCTTCTCTTGTTTCGGGAGTCATTATATATTTGCCATACATTATATCTAATCTTTCATTCAATATCTTTTCAATATATGGTGGAGGATTTAGGACAATTGTTTTTTCGAGAATAGTCATTTCAAGTTTTCCATAATGCTTATGGTCAATATGGTACATCTCATGCCATATTGTGGCTATTCTATCTATTTCTGTTAAATTATCTGAGCTAAAAAATAATTGACATAGTTGAAGAACTCCATCCTTGCTTGTACGTGCAGTTGAACGACAATAGTTTTGTTTTTCAATTGTGTATTTCGTTCGATCAATATTCTTAAGCTTTTCTAGTTGGATTAAAAGGCTATTTACTGCTTTTTTTTCAGCTGTAGATAAAGGAATAGATTTTTCATCAGAATTCTGGTCACCATTATTATTTTCTGTCACAGTATCATCTTCCGTACTCGTCGATTCCGGTTCTGTCGGTTCGGGGTCTATTGTTCCACTATCGGGAGGTGCTATGATTTCCCATTCATCGTTTCCGCCACTTGTTTCATTATTATTTGATTCTGGAGTAATTATGACTTCTTCAAGTGTCTCACCAATATAAGTGTAATCATCTTCATTACCATAATCATAATCGTAGTTATAGTCATCTTCTCCACGCGTTAAGACCATCTTTTTCTTTTGAATATATACAGTAGATGCTAATGCGCGAGCCTGCTCATACTTATCTGATAAATTAGTTTTCCCTGAAGCATTTAATAGAAATACCCCTCTCGTTTTTACTCCGTTCTTAAAAGTACTTATACGAGCTGTAACTTGTGAATATACACAGGAATATAATGCTACTCCTGTAAAACCACCCTTGTCTGCACAATTTATAAAGTTGTTACAAGTTTGTGCACCATTTCTACTATCATATAATTTGGAGGGTATCAAAGTTAAGATGTATTGATCCATTCTATTGCTCTTTACATCTTTTACTATCACTAGTTTCTGATATACATTGACTTTTCCTGCAGAAGGCTTGCCATTTCTTTCATCTACATAAATTGCTTTAAAGTGATAAGTCGGAGTTATAGGAATATCATAGCAAGCGAGTCCGTTGTTGGTAGAACTGACTGCTGCATCCCAGTTAGGTACGAAATCACCGGGGGAAACTGTTTTATTCCTTTTGTTATCCAATGAACGACTTAATGTTAAATTAGCATGAGCTTGAGTTTGAAAAATTTTAGCTTCTTGCAAACTAAAATCTTTCATGTCAGTCTGTAAACGATTCTAGCAAATCTTCATCTTTGCAATTTACTATACTAATGACAATTGCAATTACACATAAAACAGTATAAATATAAGTTGATTTTTTCATAAAATAATCATTTTAATCCTTTTCTTTTCATTTTTCTTTCAAAATCGTATTTCCACCAACCATACCATTTTTTATAATTATCAACCTTGAATAAAGGATTTACTGTCTTACAGAAGGTTTCACCTAATTGGGAGAGTTGGTCGTATTTATCGCTATCAGACAGTTTTTTCTGATTGAGAATCTTATATTCTTCAATTGCATACTTATTATAAGCTGTCTTGAATTTGTTTATTTGCTCCTGATTTAGCCCATATCTTGATTTCAAAGTATGATCTAATGCTGCATTATTTACTTTTTTCCACTTTACAGAAACAGACGGAACAGTCTTTGCTATTTTTTTTGCCATCTCATCATCAATAGCCATCAGTTCCACTTCCCTTTCGGCATTTTTTTTATTGCTATTGAGTATGTTTGCACGTTTTTGTTTATACGTATCTTCTATTTTTGCTATGGTAAAGGCATCTTTGTATGTAACTCCATATTTGTCCATATTGTCAAGTGCTCTGAAGAACAGTCTCTTATATTCGATATACCAAGTCCCATTTTCAGTTCCTAATATTTGTTTTATTTTAATATTTAGCTCGGATACCATAGTATCACTATTTTCATATTTTTCCCATGCTTCTCCAGTATCTTTATGCATTTTATCTCGTTCTTTGACCCATTCCAAGCACGCATTTTTTCATATGGAATAAATTTGTTTTCACTTAGTATTTGGTAACGTTCCATTTCTTGGGTACAAGAGCTCCATTTTTTATGTTTTCCTCCAGAAAATGCTTGGCTGATTATTGTACCATATTTTTTATAAAGCTTTTTTTGTTCCGCTTTAAATTGAGTAGAGCTAATTTTCCGATTCTTTAGCTGGTCATTCTCTTTCTGTAAGGAGAATAGAATTTGTTCGTATTCATCTGCCTTTTGACTATTGATTTTATACGTTCTCATCATATATTCCTTGCGTTTACCGATGTTTACGCCCGGAATAATTTGTGAAAAGCCCACACTTCCTATTAAAAGTAAGGACAAAAACAAAGTAATTTTTTTCATAATTTTATTATTTAATAGTTAGAAATAATTTTACCACCATATCTGTTTCCCATTTTCATAAGTGAATGGACGTTCTTCACGGCCTTTAGTCAAATTGCGCAACCATAACAGAGCTTTTTGAGGTACGTTATCATAAACGACACTATCACCTATTGGTCGTTTCCGGCCTAAACTTATCCATTGATCCTGCCAATAAAACAGTTCATAAGTGTCTGTTGAAACTATTGCATTATCGTCATTACGTGGAGCAAATCCAATTTTTGAAATCTTCACAGGTTTATATAAATCCACACCAACCCATAAGTCTATGCCACCACTCACTTGATAATAGGTAAGTGGTTGTCCATCGAAAATATTAAGCATAGTACTGTCTTCGTATATAGCATCACAAGCTATAGGGTGGAATGGTAGAAGCTTTTCATCAGATTGATATAAACAAAATTCTGCGATACTAAAGGTCCCTTTTGGTTTTCTATAACGTATGTAACGATAGGCTTTCTCTGCAGATATTTCTATCTTTTGCATTTTGCTTTCCGGAGTTTTTGTTATTTTATAAAGTTCCGTTGCATCAGAAAAGTCTGCTTTATTTGCCCCTTCAAAAACTCCCATAATCATCAATTTTGAGAAATCAACAATTCGCATATTCAAAGGGAATTTGCGTTTACATACTACTCTTTCAAGATGTTTAGTGTCTGGTTTTATTTCCCTTACTGAATCCTCCGATACTATTATTGGGCTGCCTATTGGAATGGCCTCTTCATTTACCCAGTGAGTTGGGAGATAAACTATGCCATCACCTAAATCAATAGCTTCCTTATTACGATCAACATTGTATATATTTCCAGTCCCAATGTGATGGAATGTTTGAGAAGAGGAAAAAGCAACAGGTACCCATCTTTTTGGGGAAAATACAGATAAAAAATTTTCTTTTTCTTTATTTATATTAGTCGAGACTGTAACATCACAAGAGCCGATGTTGTGCAATTTTGTAACATCCAGTAGGTCATTGTGACGAAATAATTCGGGAATATTGTCGATGTGTTTGGCTAAATCTTGTATTGAATACATCTTACGATATATTTTAGGAGTTTTACGTGATAGGTAATAATCTCCGTTTGCTTGTTTGTCTGTGTTTTGTAATGGATATATTTTATTGTCTGGTAATATAATTGAAACAAAAGAATGTCCATTGTTATTGCTTCCCCAATAAGGTACAAATTCAAATGCGGCAGGAATTCCTACTGACCGTAAGGCCATAGTAACTAATGCTGTTCTATCATCACATTTACCATATCCTGTCTTTATTATTGATGAATATGATTTTAATGTATCTTTGTAAAATTCGGGAGATAGCTCTATTTTAATTTGAGCATTTATATTCTGTGCTGTTTGAATAATATCGTTGGTACATTGTTTCTCAAATTTTCTACTACAGTCCCATTTCCAATAATATTGTAATGATTCATCAGCGACTCTGTATGGTAAGATGTATTCGCAGAACTGTTCGAATGTATAATTTTTCAAATAAGGACTCTTTTCTTTTAAAAAGAATGAATGCTCTAGTGATTTTATGAGAGAGTCAGCTTTTACTATATCAATATCATATATTTTCTGTTCTTTGCCATTGATGGAATATTTGTTAGGCATATTTTCTATCAGAAAGCAAGCAGCTTTATATTTATCTTTGTCCTTATTTGTTTTATAATGTTCTAAAAAGCGAGTAAGTTCCTTTTTATTTGTTTGAGAATTGTTTGCTATTTCCCATGCTAGTTTTTCACTGGATGAAGTACAACTGAGTAACAAGAGAAGTAAAAATACGGTGTAAATTGTTTTCATAGTATTATAATGTTAAAGTGTATTCTTTGTTTGTATGTTGTTACAAAGGTGAGGAGAAATAAGTATTTAGGTATGAGTAAATGGTACATTAGTAGGATGAAAACGTACATTATTTGACCGTAGACGAATGGAATCGGATATTTCTTTAAAATCTTTTATTTAGAACGTAATAACGAAGTTTCTTTTGTGCCTTGATTTGAACCAATTTTAATGTATAAAAGTATTGCAAAACCAAACTTGTTACTATCTTTGCGCCGTCAATTAAACTATTAATTTATATAGTGTTATGAGAGCTAAAAAGTTTGTATGCTGCTTGCTGGCTATGATGCTGCTCGCAGGTGTTTCGTTTATCTCCTGCGGTAATAGTTCCAAGGCAAAAGCCGATAGTGAACTGACTACACAAGACGGTGAAGATTTCAAATCCTTTCTGGATAAATTTACTTCCAGTGCAGCCTTCCAGTATACTCGTATCAAGTTCCCATTAAAGACTCCGATCACTTTGTTGGCAGATGACGGAGAAACCGAGAAAACATTCCCTTTCACTCGGGAAAAGTGGCCGTTGCTGGATAGCGAAACCATGAAGGAAGAACGTATCACCCAGGAAGAGGGAGGTATTTATGTTTCCAAGTTTACGTTGAATGAACCGAAGCATAAAATCTTTGAGGCAGGCTATGAAGAATCCGAGGTTGATTTGCGTGTCGAGTTCGAGTTGCAGTCGGACGGGAAATGGTATGTGGTAGATTGCTATACAGGTTGGTATGGATATGACTTGCCGATTGGAGAGTTAAAGCAGACTATTCAGAATGTGAAAGAAGAAAATGCCGCATTCAAAGAAATACATCCTTAGAAAGGAGAAATAAGTATTAAGTATCAAGTGTTGAGTATTAGCCAGTCATTTGATGTTAATACTTAATATTTGATACTTGATACATGATATCGATTACGGTTCTCCGACATAATATCCCAGTTCAGATTCTTTTCCATCCACCATCTCTCTGACAATACCATTTTTGGTGTTGAACTCTTGATAGAGTTCTTCATAATCACGTGTATAGTCTGCATCGGGGACTACGTTAACATCAAATTTAAGTTCGGCTCTCCCGTCGGGGAGCATATTGCCGAAAATCCGGATGCGGTGAACCACTTCGCCTACATTCTTGATGCTGTTGTAGGTTGCTTTGAATTGCCTGATACCGTCTTCGGGAATGATGATATGCGAACTTTTATCCAGAATGATACAGCCACAGGAAGGTTGCATTTCTGAAATGATTAACGGAGCGTCTCCCGTGTTGGTGATGGTAAACATGATATCGAGTTGCTGACCTTGCTTGATAGGGTAATAGTGCCTGACGGAATCTTTTATCGTCATGCTGGTGGGACGTACTTCCTTTCTGCACCCTGTAAAGTAGAGCGGAAGTGCCGTCAGTAGTAAAATATAGAATATAGATTTATTCATTGTTGCCATTTATTTTTGTTATATCACTTTTTCAGCATTTAAGGGATGAATGCAATTTCATCGATACCCATTTGCGTTCCCGGCTTCTTTAAACAACTGATTTTTATGCTTAATTGTTCTGTTCCGTTCAAGTCTGCCGGAACGGTGGCTTTCATCATTTCTCCTTTTTCTGGGGAGTCTTCCGGTTTCAGGTCTATTGTTTTATAGGCTACTCCGTCTTTCAACAGTTGAACTTGCTGTGGAGCATAGATGCGATGGCGGGGAAGATTCAAAAAACTGATATAGAATGTTCCTGATGCATTGAGTCCTTTAACCGGCAGGTTGATGGTACATTCTTCTCCCGGAATGATAACCCAACCGCAATGATAGTCTCCGGGTAAACCGTGAGTGCCATCGGTCAGTTTCTTTGAATCATTTTTATTTAGTTTAGGGGTTGCGGAAGGATGCATTCCCAGAAACAAACTTTTCTTTATGTCGGAAGCAAGTATATATTGTTCCCATTCCTTTATATAATAGTCAATCTCATAAGCTGACTCATTATAATATCCCATTCCGGCAAATGCTTGATGCTCTTTGAGCTGGGTGACCCATTTACGAGCTTGGGGAAGCGGTTGAATATCCTTTCCATTCCGCTTGGCATATCCGTAAGCGTCGAAACTGTGGTCACGTGCTAATTCCATGCGCGTGAAAGACAAGGCGGTCTGGAGCTCGTGCAGCTTTTTGCGCTCTTTCCCTTTTGCTTCGGATACAAAATCTCCCATTTCATCATAGAATTTGATAAACTTCTCCGGATAGAGGAATCCTTTTTCCGATTCTCTGATACCGGCGTAAAGTCCGAGCCGCTTTCCGGATTGGGCGTTGTTTTCTAGCTCTGTGTAGTAATCGTACAGCCATTTTTTGGATACCGGGTATTCCTGATTGAAATAGCTTTTAATTAACTCATCAACCGGAAGCTCCGGGTTGATAAGAAGGGCTGATAATACAAAAGTCCTCATTTCATCGAAGGAAGAATAGCTGTAACCGCTTCCGTTGAAAAATATGCCGCTGGCTCCGTGTTGTTTGAAAAGTTGGAGTCTTTGCTGGGCTATCTTTAATATGGGGAAAGGAGTGAGGTAGTCGTCGAAGTTGTTGATATAGTCCCATATATAGATGTTGTTCGTTACTTTCTTCCAGTTGTCGAGTTGTTCCGCAAATTTCTTGTCTTGCTCGTCCTTGCCGTCTGTCCGGCGGAGCGGGTAGTCGATAGCGCTGACAATTACCCCGACGTTAGGCGGGAGCTGCTTGTCTGTGACTTGTTGCGTAGTCAGGTAGGAAGTCGTAAAGAACGTGTGTTTGGGAAAACGCTGCGACAGGCGGAGGATCAGTTCCGTAACGGCGGGAGTTGCGTTCTTCTCTGTATTTCCCAATGCGGTGCAGGTGGCACACGTACAGGCGTACGGAGTATCATCCGGTGCGATTACAAAACGGAAATTCCCCTTTTCACCGAAGTTATCTACGATGTAACTTTCTATCTGGCGATACATATCCTCGGAAGAGAAACACAGTTGTGAGTCATCTGTCTTCCCGTGAATGGTGGCATATACTTTCTCTGCATCTTTTCCCAAGACTTTTCGCAGGTTGTGTCCCCATATTCCCCAGCTGTCATCAAAGTTGTTCAGGCCGATAACGCCTGTATGATCGGCGTTCAGGCCGTATGGAGAATAAATACTTTGATAGTCAAATGCAAAAGCTCCGCAAGTATCGTTGAGATTGATAAGGGCGGGAGGAAGATCCGAACCGTCTATACGCGGGTCTTCTTTGCTGATCTTCTTTATCAGTTGGTATTGCAGCCATAACATTTGTTTGTCGTCACTTGCGGTCAGTCTGATATCAGAGCCTTTGCAGGCTACTTTGAATCCTCTCTGCAATGTTGGGTCTATCTGTATGATGATGCGCCACATGTCCATTTCGGAAACGCCAAAAGCTACTATTTCATCGTCGTTTGCACGCTTCTTGAGATGTTCGTACAGGTATTTCGCCCACCGGGTGTCTCTGTCGGTCGGATCCTCACCAATGGTGACGAGATACCCTTCTTTAGATGGGAACATCTCCGTGCGTGCCTGCATACGGCAGCCGGATAAAAGGCAGCAAATACATATCATTCCTGCCAATACAGGGCCAAGCGTATCAGAATGAAATATAAACTTGTGCATAGATGTTATATAAGTTTTTATAGCGTGTCGATATGGATTCTATCTGGTTGGACGGACTTGTCCCTCGCACCGTATTGGTTTGGTTATAATAGGTGTTCCAAGTGCCCATCAAGCCTATGGTAATGTTGGGACTGACCATATACTGACCTCCCAATCCCACCATGGTATTGGTGTGAGAGAAAGAGCCGGGCAGCGCATAGTCCAGTACGGCCGTTTCCGGTGCCGATCCGATGCTTGCCATGGCGTTGATATTTGTCTTTGTATCGCTCGCCGGGAAGTATTTGGCGCCAATCTGCGCATTGTAATAGAAGTTAGAGTTGAAGAAGTGCATATCGATCTTCGTGTTGAGACGAACCACTTCAATGGTCTTGGCTAATTCTCCGCCTACAGTGAGTAGGTTAGTCTTTGACTCATTCCAACCCGTAAACAGATAGCCATTGTCTCCGGTGCCGCCTGCAAAGAATTCATCGTTCCATTCATAACGCTTTGTGTAGGCGGCTACCCGTCTATAACCCACATGTGCGCCTATTTCCCAATCATTCTTGAGATAATGCCGTAAAGCGACATCAGCCGTTATGTCCGGGAAGTATTTGGTCGCAAAGGCTGCATTGGCCGTGAGGCTCCACTTCGGTGAGAAGTGATGCGTCCACTCACCTTGTACCTGAATGCCGACTCCTCCCGGTGTCTGTTCTTCAGCCTCCATGCTGTCGCTTGCCGAGCCGCTTCGTCCTGCATAGTTGAGACGTCCTGTATAGCTGTTCTTCTGGCCTTTTCGGGTGTATTCAGCGGTGGCAACGGAGGTAATGATGTCTTCTTCTCCGTAGCGTGCACGCAGGTAGGTCAAAGCAATCTCATTCTTGAGCATCATGCTTCTAAGGCCCGATAAGTGTCGTTGGAAAGAGCGATATTCCATGATGGATGGCTCGTAGTACTTTTGGTAATAATAGGCTGAATCCGCTTGACGGTTGGCTTCATATACCACTCCCTTGGTGTACTTCAATGATTTGTTCTGACTGTCGTAAAGCAAAGCTGTATCAAGAACAGCGAGAGCCTTTTCCGGTTCTTTCGCCTTTGTCAGTTGCAGGGCACGATATTCACTGCTTTGTGAGAATGCGCCTATAATCTCTTTGTTACTCGGATTTATTGAGTATCGGTTTCGAATTCCAAAGAAGCTTCGTATCTCTTGTCACGCTCAAGGACAGTAGCCCTCTTTGCCTGATAGAACGGTTCTTCGGATAATAATTGATCCCTTGAGCCGTATATTTCTCGAATTCATCGTATTTTCCGAGTAAACCGGACGAGTTGATGGCATACCGTAATCCGAGATCGCTCGATGGATTCAGGCTAACCAGTTTGATGGCTTCTTCGTATGCTTTCTTCGTAGCTCCGGCTTCCATGCACTTTTTGATGTAGGGCACTGCCAGTTCCTCGTATCCGATGACGTAGAAGATACGCATATCCTCGTCGCTCTGCTCGATGGCAGACAAGTATAGTTGCAAAGCCTCTTCGGTTTTATCCATTTTATCGAGAATAAATGCCCTTTTCAACGTGCAGTTTTCGTAATCAGGGAAGTGAAGAGTGATGGTGTCCAATGTGGCAAGTGCTTCATTGTAACGTTTCATATTGATATAGCAACTCAAGGCTTTTTCCCATGCGGCACCGTTCACTTCATTGTCGTCTACATGTTTTTGAGAAACGAACAATACGTGCGGCAATGCTTCTGCGTACAGACCGAGTTCCATCAGTTTTTCAGCTTTCTTCATGTGTTGTGCGCTCATGGCAAGCGTAATATCATAATCATCAGGATACATCTCATACATCTTTTTCAGCGTTGAATAGGCAAGATCATCCTCATTCATCTGGCGATAAAGCATATATTCTTTATAAAGAATTCCTTTATCATTGTTGCCATATTGTTTTTTAGCTTCTCTGATATAGAAGAGTGCATCATCGGTATATCCTCGAGTGACGGAAGTGTTCAGCAGGTAGTCTAATGCTTCCTTGTTCTTATTACCTCCTTCGTAGGCCATGCCATATAATACATAAGGATCCCGCTGCTTCTCTGCTCGGGCAGCTTCCATCAATAAGTCGTTGTACATACGCCGTATGGCAGGACTGTTGTTTCTTCGCATTTGCTCGCGTATAAACACCAGAGCTTCCGGATAACGTGCCAATTCACTAAGGATACTCGCCCTTTTGACGATAAGCGCACCGCTTCCCGGTATGGCAGCCAAACCGTTGGATGACCAGCCTAGAGCAGCTTCCCGGTTTCCTTCCTGTAAATGCAGGTTAATGATGTCCAGATAATATTCTTCGTTTTGAGGAGATACTTTGATGAGCTCCGTCAGCTTTTCGATAGCCTCTTTTCGGTTACCGCCTTTTTTCATTTGCTGGTAGCCTACCTCCATGCTGTAGATATAATCCTTCCTTAGAATGGTATCGTTCGGGTAAATCTGATTGATTCGTTTCAACAGACGATCTGCTTCCACATCGTTGTTCTGCTTGCGGTACAGTTCAATCTTTCTTCGCCATAAACCTCTCCAATACGGATTCACTTCCAGCAACTCATTAACGTAACAAATAGCACTGGAGTAATTTTCGGTGATATCTTCCACGTCTACCAGCAGGTGTTTGGCATTGACGTTGTTATAATTGTCGTCTATTGCTTTAACAAGATGATAACGCGACTGGTCATAATTCTTTTCGTGAAACCAGTATTTGCCCATGAGCCATTCAAGGTCAGAAACATTCGGGTATTTCTGAAGGCCCTCCTCCAACAGCTCTTTCCCTGCTTCCCATTCCTCGTTCGCAAAATGCTCCTGTACAATCTGGG
>SCPO01000216.1_pt1 | contig 47543 bp, 36 predicted proteins | sample 6106821 | NCBI WGS metagenome assembly SCPO01 (sample SAMN10720448, study PRJNA508395) | human gut metagenome | isolation source: Participant 2 stool, 0 month | host: Homo sapiens | collected 2017 | reverse complement strand
GTGGGGAGGACTTTTCTACGGAAATAAATGAAAAGGTTGAGAGCATTCTTCAAGAAATTCAGAAAATCCTGAAAGAGGTAAACGGTGTAGAGTGTTCGAATATTCTTAATTCTGAAATATGATTTAATGTTTATTTATTGTTTTTTTCTATCGTTTATTTCTATATTTGCTGTCTAAAACTTGCTAAATGATACGTGAGCCTGGTTTTTCTATTAATCGGAAAGATATATTTGAAAGATTGTTCAGTGATTATTACGGGATATTAGTATGTTATGCTCAAAAATATACGAAACGTGAAGATATAGCTGAAGATATCGTACAAGATGTATTTGCATCTTTGTGGGAAGAAAATCGTATATTTCCTTCGCAAGCGAATTTTCGTTCATTTCTTTATATTTCGATAAGAAATGCGGCTTTTGATTATTTGCGACATCAAAATGTAGAAAGTCGTTATATTGAAGAAGCTTTGACTGCAAATCGTTTCTTGTCGGATGATTCTTTTCAGAAAGAAGAAGTTTTTCGCTTACTATTTAAACAGATTGATTTACTTCCGGAACGTTGTCGGGAAATATTCTTGTTACATCTGGAAGGTTATGATAATGATGCTATTGCTAAAAAATTATCGTTGTCAATAGAAACTGTTAAAACTCAAAAGAAACGTGCAATGAAAACTCTTCGGAACAATCTGAAAGAGAAATTGCAAAAAAAATATCCAGATACCTCATTTTTTATTCTTTTCTTGTACCTCGATTTATATCTATAATCGTTTGTGTAATACAAATGATAATTAGATAGTATGGAGATTGAAAAACTAATTGTTAAATACTTGGTCGGGTGTTTATCTAAAGAAGAAGACCAAATTCTAAAAAAATGGTTGCAAGAGGATGAATCTCATCTGCGTTTTTTTCAGAAAATCAACTTGGATAAGACTGCTGTTGAGGATTATCGTCAATATCATCGTTTTGATGCTAAATCGGATGAGGCTTTCCGTAAAGTATGGACCTCTTTACATAAGGGAACTAGAAGGATATCAACGCAAAGAAAAATAGGCTTTTTTTCTCGTCGTTGGTTGAAGATTGCTTGTGCTCTACTGATATTGCTATTTTCTGTAGGGGGAGGACTCTATTTTTACTATGAGGCATCACGAATAACTCCTGGAGAGTCAAAAGCAATATTGACTTTAGAAGATGGTAGTGCTAAACAATTGAAAAAATCAGGGCAAGAACATTGGATTTATATAGGTGATACACCTATTGCAAGAGAGTATGATGGGATGATTGTTTATCATATCCCAGAAACATCAAAAGTGGAAATAAGTCAACAGAATACTTTGTCTGTTCCTCGTGGAGGAGAATTTCGATTAACTTTATCAGATGGAACAAGGGTACATTTGAATTCTTTATCAGAGTTGAAATATCCGGTTAGTTTTAAAGGTATGAATGAACGAACTGTAGAATTGAAAGGGGAGGCCTTTTTTGAAATAGCGAAAGATTCATTACATCCATTTAAAGTAGAAACTCAAGGAATTTTGATACAGCAGTTTGGGACGGCGTTTAATGTGAAGTCTCGTGTGAAAGGAAAAGTTGAAGTTGCTTTAGTGCAGGGTAGCATTGGAATTTATACTCAATCTCAAAAGTTGCATAAACTATCACCAGGACAGCTAGCCATATGGGATGCTTCTACGGATCTTTTATCAGTTGAAAATAAAGATTTGTTATTAAATACCGCTTGGCATTCTAATCGTTTTATTTTTTATGATGAGAGTCTGGGAAGTCTGATGGAAGAACTTGCATTGTGGTATAATGTAGATGTTGATTTCTTAGATAAATCATTGAAAGAACTTCATTTCACAGGCAGTTTATATCGATATGACGATATAGCTGTCATTTTGAATGCTATCGAAGAGACAGTAAATGTTGACTTTAAGATTTCCGGACTTCGTATTAAAATTGATCGGAAGAATAAATAATAATATATAAGTGATTATGAGAATTCTAATTATTATAATGTTGCTATGTACAACATTAGTCCCTAATTACCTGTATGCCATTTCTCATGAAAATTATAGTGAGGAATCGTTCTTGTTCGTTGGTGAAGATTATATGCAAGAGAATTATAAGGTAACGTTACATTTGAGTGGTGTTTCTGTTAGTACATTGTTTAATGAGATCCAAAAACAGACCAAACTGGATTTTGTTTATAATACAGAATTATTGGAGACTATAACACCGATTTCCGTTACGGCAGAAAAGGAATCAGTTTTTGATGTTTTGAATCGTTTGTTTAATGGAACAGGTTTTATTTTTAAAAAGTCTGGCAATATTATCACTGTTAATAAAAAAGAAGAACTACAGCGGGATGATAAATTCTTAGTAACAGGAGAAGTAAAGGATGATACCGGTGAACCATTAGTCGGTGTAACTATACAACAAAAGGATACTCGTAATATTACGATAACGGATATGGATGGACGCTATTCAATTCAAGTGTCTAGTAAGGCAGAGGCTTTTTTAACTTTTTCATTTGTGGGGATGAAAACGAAAACAGTACCCGTTAAGGGAAGAGTACTTAATGTAAAACTTGTTCAGGATGCGATTTCTATTGATGATGTCGTGGTTGTAGGAGCGTATGGTACAGCACAAAAGAGGCTAGACCAAGTCGGTAGTGCTTTTCAAGTGAATGCTGACCAGTTAAAAGCATTACCAGCTTTACGAGTGGATAAAATGTTGGATGGCTTGATTCCGGGAGTGAAAATTGATCCGAATACAGATTCACCGGATAATACACGTGCACGTTACAATGTAAGGGTTCGTGGAGATGCTTCTCTATCTGCTTCGAACGAGCCATTGTGGGTTGTGGATGGGACTCCTATTTATACAGGTGAACATACTAATTTGATTCCTGGAATGAGTACGACTATCAGTCCGTTATCTTTTATCAATCCTGATGATATTGAGTCAATAACAGTATTGAAGGATGCTACGGCAACTTCCATTTACGGAGCGAATGGTGCAAACGGAGTCATATTGATAACAACTAAAAAAGGAAAAGAAGGTGACTTGCGTATTCATTTAACGGCTCAATATGGAGTTGCAAAGATTGATAAGAGTACTAGTCCGAAAGTTCTGAATGCCAATCAATATCTAATGTTAGCTAAGGAAGCTTATCAAAATGCAGGGAACGATTTAAAATACTTTCCCTATACTGATAATGAAATGAACAAATACAGCCTTACAAATACAGATTGGACAGATGTGTTTTATGATACCGCTAATACTTTTCAAACAAATTTATCTTTAATGGGAGGGGCTCGGAATACAGCGTATTATTTATCTGCTTCTTATTTAGAGAATACAGCAACGGTGAAAGGGAATAAACAACAGCGTTTTTCTATTCGTTCTAATTTGGATTTTACTTTTCTTCGAAAGTTTAAGGTCTCGGTTGATCTTGCTACTTCTTATAATGTGAATGATTTGTTTAATCCAGGAAGGGATTATTATGAGTACTTACCGATATTCGAACCATATAATGAAGATGGAACTTTTCGTCTTTACAATAAGGTTATATCCGGAAAAGAAACGGATGGAAGCCCTAAATGGTCGGAGAACCGTTTCTTGAACAGTGTAGCGGAAAGGGAAGAGAATATTTATAATCAAAAGACTTTATATACGAATGCCAATTTAATGTTGAGATATGATATTCTTTCAGGGTTATCTTACACAGATGACAATTTGGTGTTGATTATCAGTCAGGTAAGGAAGAAATTTATTATGCTCGTACTAATTGGTCCGGAATGACGAGCGCTGATGGTCCGATAGGTTATTCCACTAGAAACTCATTAAATATGATGAACTGGACTACTGTACATCGCATTAATTATAAGCAGTCTTTTGATAAACATGATATAAGTGGATTATTGGGGATTGAGGCTGGTTCACAGGACTATGTGACACTTGGAGTTACAGGGTCAGGCTTCATTAATGATCATATTCAAGATGTGTCTTATGCAAAAGAGCGTAAAGGGACTAATACTAGTAAGACGAAACGCAAAGCTTCTATGTTAGGGCAGCTTAGTTATTCTTACGATCATCGATATTATGTGACATTAAATGGACGTAGAGACGGAAATTCACAATTTGGGTCAGATGTACGCTGGGCTAATTTTGGTTCTATAGGAGTTTCTTGGAATGTTCAGAATGAGAGTTTTTACAATATTCCATGGATGAATATTTTGAAAATAAAAGCTAGTTATGGGGCAAATGGAAATTCCCGCTTAGGTTCTCAGGAAGCTCTTGGCTTATATTCTTATGGGGAAAGTTATTCTTATGCAGGAGAAATAGGTGGTGTTATGTCGGGCTGTCCAAACAGCCGTTTGAGTTGGGAAACTACTTATATGACAAATATAGGTGTTCGTGTACGCTTGTTCGATCGTTTGGATATAGAAGTTGAAGGGTATCATAATAAGACAACTAATTTGTTGAGTAATTTAGATGTTTCTCGAACGACAGGTGATACTCGTGTGTATAGAAATGTAGGAACAATATTAAATAAAGGGATTGAAGTGACTATAACTAGTCACAATTTCCGGCCGAAGAAAGATGGTGATTTCAGTTGGTTAACTGATCTGAATCTAGCACATAATAGTAATAAACTCTTAGAGCTATATAATGGCATTCAGAAAAATATGGGTGAGATGGTTTGGAGGGAAGGATATGACATACATACATATAACTTAGTGCGCTGGGCTGGAGTTGATCCTCGTGACGGAGCACCTTTGTGGTATGATGCAAAAGGGAATATAACACGGATTTACAGTACGGATAACCGTGTCCCGTATAAGAGTTCAACTCCTGTCCTAGCTGGTGGCTTGACAAATACTTTAACGTACAAAGATTTTAGTTTGCGCTTTATGTTCAATTATTCAATAGGAGGCTACGGATTTACATCTTTCGGTAGGGCAAGTAATTCGGATGGGTTGAATATAATGACGGAAAATCAGTCTATTGACCAGTTGAATCGTTGGCAAAAATCCGGCGATTTAGTGCTGAACCCTAAACCAATATGGGGTGTCTCTACTCAGTCGGTGATGAACTCTACCCGTTATTTGTATAACAAAACTCAGGTTCGTTTGCAGAATCTAGTATTTTCCTATCGAATTCCCCGGACAATTCTACATTCGACTGGCTTAAAAGATTGTTCTATTTCTTTAATTGGAGATAATTTATGGGTCTGGACCCCTTATTCGGGAAAGGATCATAATTCTTATAAAACATGTATGAGTGGTTATCCGATGGAAAGATATTTCTCGATAGCACTAAATGTAGGATTATAATTAAATAGGTTTAAGATAACATGAAAAAAAGAATATATCTACTAGTCGGTGCTTTATGCATCATTATGCAATTGGTTAGCAGTTGTACCAATTTTTTAGAAGTTGAAGAAAAAGGAAAAACAACAATCCCTTCATTCCTTTCAGATCCTGACGGACTTAATGCAGGGCTGGTTGGCGCATATAATAAGATGTATGCTTATTATGACAATGAGTTTACAAAATATCCGGATGTTGCCGGAAATATGTTGTCAATGAAGTATGTCTCTGCAGGAGCAGATATGCTTGATCAGTATAATTTTACTTCTGATGCTTTACAAGAGACAGGAGCTGTAGGGTATATTTGGCGTAAAATATATGAAGCCTTGGCAAATGTGAATAATGTAATTCAATATCAGCCTCAGGTGATTTCAGCTTATCCGAATGCAAAGGATATGTGTCAACGTATTCTCGGAGAAGCTTTATTCTTGAGGGCATTGTGCCATTTCGATTTATGTAGGGTATATGCACAACCTTATAATTACACGTCAGATGCTTCACATTTAGGAGTTCCTATTCTATTAAAAACTCCAGGTCCCGATGATAATGTTTCCAGGGAGAGTGTTAAGAAAGTATATTTACAAATTTTAGCAGATTTGGAACGAGCTGCCGATTGTTTCAGGGGCATTGAATCAAGTGGAATATATTATGCTTCTTTACAAGCGGTCAACGCATTATATTCGAGAGTCTATTTGTATATGGAAGATTGGAATAACGCCCTGAAGTATGCAAAACTGGCAATTGGGACAGGGAAACTGTCTCAAGGAGATACCTATTTAAATATGTACCAGGATCTTTCTACTACGGGAGAAGCTATCTTTCGATTGAATGGAATAGATCAATCAGGAAAATTAAAGGCTTTTTATGATGCTTCCTGTGTTCCTGCAGATACATTATTTACGTTGTTCGATGAAGGAGATATCCGTCTTGGCTTACTTAGAAATAAAGATGGAATAGCTTATTGTTCCAAATATTATTCTCTAAAACAGCCAGATAATCAAGTGAATAGGGATGATCCATTTGTTTTCCGTCTTTCCGAAATGTATATGAATGCTGCTGAAGCAGCTTGGCATCTGAAAGATTATACAGCTGCTTCCGGATATCTTAAATCTATTTTGGAGCGTGCTGTAGATACAGACTATGCAGTCAATACACTTAGTCAATATTCAGACGCAAAACTGATACAACTGATAGAGAAGGAACGTGTAAAGGAACTCTGTTTTGAGGGACATAACTTCTTTGACATTATACGCTGGAAGCAGGATCTTAAACGTGAGGAAAATACGAATTCTTCAGTGGAAAAGATCGTTTATCCTAGTGATTATTTTGTATTGCCTATTCCGCAAGTAGAATTGAATGCGAATACAAATATGCAACCCAATCCGACAGTAAACAATTAAAAATAAATCATTTATGAGATCACTATACTTTATATTACTAATAAGCTGCCTTTGGGCATGTACTACTGATGAGAAAGAGCCTTATGATACGCCTTTTATTCATATTATGACAGATAAAGGTGTATCTAAAGTTATTGTCAAGTCGGATGTGAATAACATTAATACTTATAGTGTGTATCTGAGTTCGAAACCTCTGACTGAGAATCTGGAAGTGAACTATCAAGTCATAGTAGGAGATGGTCTGAAATCCGGTGTTGATTTTGAACTGGTAACAAAGGGTAGTACATTAACTTTTCTACCGGGTATTTATGATATGCCCATACGCATCCGATGGATGCCAAATCATTTAGATGAGAACAAAGACAATACAATAACCATTCGTTTGACTGGCAATAATCAAGGACTGACTATGGGGCTTCCAGGTCCCGACGGTTTACAGCGCGAACTGGTGATAGAGAAACAGAATTAATGAAGGAGTAGAATGAAAAAGTTTTTATGGCTGATTTTTATAGGCTTATTGCTAAGCCCTGTTGTATACGGGCAATCATCGGAGTTCTTACAGTATGATAAGAATCTGATTGTAAGAAAACTGGATAATGGATTAACCTATTATATTTACCCGAATACGAATCCCAAAGGGGAAGCCGTTTATCGTTTGTTTGTGAAGGCTGGTTCCGTCATGGAGAAGGAGAATCAACGAGGATTGGCTCATTTCCTAGAACACATGGCATTTAATGGTAGTTATCATTTCCCCTCTGATGGTATGGTTCGTTTCTTAGAGTCGAAAGGAGCCAAATTCGGGAAAGATTTAAACGCGCACACCTCGTTTAATGAGACTGTGTATAAATTGCAGTTGCCTTCATCCAATCCTCAAATGGTAGATTCAACATTAACTATCTTAGCTGATTGGGCAGGCGGGCTTTCTATCGATTCAATGCAGGTAGAAAAAGAACGTGGAGTTATACTTTCGGAATGGTTGTCGAAGAGAGATGCCAAACGCGATAGTGATACAGCTTTTCTATTGGAGCTTCTGAATAGTTCGCACTATTCCGAACGAATGACTATTGGTGATACGGCTGTCATTAGAAACTGTAAACGAGAGGATATTCTGGATTATTATCAAACATGGTATCATCCTTCACTAATGGCTGTGGCCGTTGTAGGTGATATAAATCCTGAACAGGTTGAGACGCTTATAAAGGAGAAATTCGGGAAACTATCGTCTCTTGCCTCTCCTATTTGGAAGCAATGCCACATTCCTGTTTATAAAAAGGAAGCGGTAAAGATACTTACCAATGAATCGCTGAAAACAATAGAATTGGATATGATTCAGTTGCTGCCACTTTCAAAACCGGTTCAGACAGCAAAGGATTATAAGGCTTATTTGACCCGAACATTATTGAATCGCCTTTTTAAGATGCGAATGAATGCTTGGGCTTTTGAAAATCCTTCTTATAGGAAAGCCAGTATTCAGTACTCAAGTTTTCTGAATGCAACTGGAGTATTGCTATGTTCGGTAGAATTACTACCTGGGAAAATGGAAAAAGGTATTTCGGAGTTTATTGCACAGCAACAGCAAATCTTTCGTTATGGGTTTACTGAGACGGAAATAGAACGTGCCAAAAAGGTTATTTATAATAACTTGGAGAATAAACTTCAAAATCAGCAAAATCCTGCTTCCGTTGAATTAATGAACGATATTTATGCCGATTTTTATGTAGGAAACAGATTTACCTCATTACAAGAAGAGTATCGATTAGTTCAACGATATTTTCCAGAACTAGACTCTGTTGCTTTGGTTAGGAATTTGGCAAAAGTATATTCACCCCAAAAGATGCATTATCTATTGCGAGCAAATGAAAAAGCTAATAAGGAAGTGAATGGAGATGCGACTTTGATGTCAATTATAAAAGAAGCCAGAAAACAATCTTCGAAACGGTATAATAAATATTTTTCTGTACCGGATGAATTATGCCAATTACCGTCGGGGGGACATATTGTCAGAGAAGAAAATATACCAGAGATAGGAGCTGTGTCTCTTTGGCTAAATAATGGCACGCGCATTATATTTAAGTCTTCAGAACTCGATAAGGGGAAGGTGTTGTTGACTGGTTTTCGGAAAGGAGGGCTTTATTCTTTAGATTCTTTACATTATTATACAGGTCTATTCGCTCCCAGTATTATTTCACTTTCTGGAGCCGGAAATTTTTCAAGGGATGCATTGAACTATTTTCTGGCAGGAAACTCTGCTTCTATGCGTCTACTTGTTGATAAGACACGTACTGGGCTAGCTGGAGTATCGCAGGTAAAGGATATGGAAACAATGTTTCAACTACTCTATACCAAATGGATGTACCCTCAGTTGGATACAGCAATTTGTAAACAAACAATAGAGAAGACAAAAGAAAATTATCGTGTCAAGCAAAAAAGTCCGACGGAGTTTTTTCAGGAAGAACTAATGTGGCTTTTGAACGGACGAAATTACACAAATACAATACTTTCTGATTCTTTAATAACACGATATGTAAAGCAAGAGGATATGCTTCCTCTATTCAATCGTTTTTATGGTGCAGCGAAAGATTACACATTTGTTATTTTGGGAGACTGTACTATACAGGATATAAAGCCGTTAATCACTACATATATTGGTGGATTACCTAAAGGATCGAATGATACGGATTGGTGTTATACAGAACGTAATATACCTTATAAATCCTGTTCATTGATACGTCACACGGGGGATTCTCCTAAAGCATCAGTTTCATTGATTTTCCAGCAAGACAGTTTGTTAGAGGAGTTTAGCTCATTCACATTGAAATCGAATGTAATGAAAGCGATGTTGCGCACTTGTTTACTTAACCGTTTGCGTGAGGAAATGGGAAAAGTCTATAGTGTAAGCGTAGCTTCGAGTGCGGGTTTATATCCTTCTTTCTTATCACGAACGATGATTGGATTTGTCTGCTTGCCAGAGGATGTTGATAGTTTGGTTAATGCTACACAAGAAGAATTACAAAGACTTTATGAATATCCGGAATCATTTGACGGTATATTAACGGATGTTAAACGTAATCTTTTGAAAGATTTTGAATTGGATAAACAAAAAAACTCTTTTTGGACTTCTTGGATTCGCAATTCCATATTCAATCAACAGGAGGATTGGAAATATCTGAATAATTATGCACAAACAGTAAATAGTATAACAGCAAAAGATATTTCTTCTTTTGCAAAATCTTTATTGAGCACTACTCCCATGATAAAAGCTGTGCTTTACCCTAAAAATTAGTAATAATATGATTGTATAACAGGACTCCGGTCCACAAATATTTATGGTATGAATAGAATGAAAGATTTATTTTGGATGGCAGTAATTGTTTTGTTTGCTGCGTTTTCATCTTGTTCGGATGACAAGAATGATGGGACAGATGAAGGAGTTGAAGCTAAGCTGTTAACCTTTGGGTTTTATGCTGAAGATAATTCAAGTATATTATCAGATGATTATATAGCTACCTCTATCTTCCACAACAGCTAAGGTTACTATGCCTGCATTTTATAGATAAAAGTGCACTTGTCGCTCGCTTTACGACGAACGATGGTAATATCGTCTTGGTAGATGGAGTTACAAGTTAGTGGTGCTACTGCCAATGATTTTACAGCTCCTGTAGATTACATTGTTAGTAATGGAAAACAGAATGTAAAGTATACGATAACAGTTGCTAAGTCTCTAATATGGCTTGGGTAAGAATGCCGGACTTTACAGCGACATCAGTTTTCAGTGGATCTGTTTTAAAAATAAACCCGGTGGATCAAGTTCCATATCTTGGTTTTAAACTAAAAGAAGAAGAGAAATGGCTGTCATAAAACTTGTTGATGGTACAACTTGGACAGCAGTTGGTTCTTTAGAAGGCTTTGGAGGAGAAGTTAGTTTGTCAAATTATGATTTTGATATTGACAAGGATGGAATTCTTATGTCGTTTATTCTGATAACAGTGCTACCACAGTTGCAGGTGCTGCGTCTTTAATGAAATGGAATGGGACTACCTGGAATTATGTAGGTAATCAAGGATTTGTAAATGCTCAATCTCAGCAATTACATTTAAGAGTATTAGATAATGGAGAGACTATTGTTTCACAAGTGAACAATAGCAACAAAGTTTCTTTTCCAAGGCGAGTGTTAGTTATGTCTATTTATCAGAACAGTTGGGCGAGTAGTGAATTACCACTTTTGGCTTCCGGGACTCCAATCTATAATTGTAATCTTGCTAAGACAGAGCATGCTGCCTATCTGTTGGTGGTTAACCGTGGGGCAGTAGCAGGCGTAAATTATGGTCATTCAGTATATGAATATAAAAATGGAACATGGAGTATTCTATTAAATAACTATGTAGAACCAAATGCTACTCAGACTGGTATTGTTGGATTGGATATTGAAGCAGAAGAAAATGGTACACTTTATATCTTAACAAGTGATGATGCAGTGACATCAGGTGTGTATAACTTGAGACTAAAGAAATATGATCCGGTAACAAAACAATGGTCCACAGTAGGAGGAAATCCATTGCCTTTGGATTTTAAAACCTCAACTTCAACTTCAGTGGCCATATCAATAGCTCCTGATGGTACTCCTTTTGTTGCCTACAGAGATGAACAAGATCAAGATTATCCAAAGGTTATTTATTTGGATAATGAAACTAAGCAATGGTCAGATCCTCATAAATTAGCAGATATTGCTTCTAGTAATTTGAATATAGCTTTCTCCTCCACAGGAGTTGGATATATTTCATTTACAGATGACAATAACCATGCTATAGTTTTTAAATATACAGATAAGTAAACGTTATGCTTTTAATAAAATAATGTAAATGCGAGGAAGGGTATAGATGGTTTTTATCTTAATATATCCTTCCTTGTTTTTATCTTAATAAGATGAAAAAATGAAAAAGTTCATGATTATATATATATTCTTCTTATTAGGCAGTTTTGTTTCCACAAAATGTTTGGCTCAAGATGTTGCTTGGATAGAAGGTTGTGTCTATGAAGATGGTAATCAAAATGGGATTCAGGACAAAGGAGAAAAAGGTATTTCGGGAATAGCCATATCTAATGGAGATACTGTTCTACTTGCAGATAAACAGGGACATTTCAGAATCAGACTTTCTAAGGGAAACAGTATCTTCCCGATTCTTCCGAATAATTGGACACTATTGTCTAATCAAATAGTAAATTCAGGATTTTATTATTGGAATAGTCATGGGGATACCGAGACGCAACAAATCAATTTTGGATTGAATAAGAAAAAGGTAAATAAGCATTTCTCAATAAACGCAATAGGAGATGTACAAGTCGGTAATTCTCAGGAGTTGGATTATGCTTCCCGTTCTTTATACTTTGAACTGCTAGATCGTCTTCGTTCAATATATTTTTAGGTGATTTAGTGAATAACAATTTAAATTTATTTCCCGCTATCAAACAGATGATGGAACTATTGCCTGTACAATCATGGACAGTTATAGGTAATCACGATCGGGATGCTGATTCTATAAGGATTAATCAAACCTTTTCATATAATACAGCTTTTGGATCAGCGACTTATGCTTTTAACGAAGGAAACGTACATTTTATTGTTCTAAATAATGTCTATGGTAAAGGAACACGTTCTTATGTAGGGAAGATTTCTGATAGTCAATTGCGCTTTGTCTCAAATGATCTGAAACTTGTACCTAAAAGTGCTCAGATCGTACTTTGTATGCATATTCCATTAGTACATACTACTAATTCATCCGCATTGATTGAAATATTAGAAGGACGAGGGAATGTTTTAGCTTTGACTGGGCACATGCATCAGGTGGAGAGGAATTTTTTACATGGTCAGGATGTTTGTGTACATGAATTAGTAACAGGGGCTTCTTGTGGTTTCTGGTGGGTGGGAGAAAAGGATTGGGAAGGTATTCCGTCTGCTTTGATGCAATGTGGTACTCCTCGTAATTATTTTGTTTTTGATTTTACAGAGAAAGACTATTCTTTCCGGTATAAGGGCATAGGGATGGATGCTTCCCGACAGATGAATATTTGGATTGCAGGTATTGACTCGACAGATGTTTATATCGATGAATTGAGAAACAAACACCAGGGAGAAATGCTTGTAACTGTTTATGGAGCTTCAGATAGTACAATAGTACGTTGTCGTTTGGATAATGGTGAATGGTTATTATGTGAGAAGAAAGAAGAACTTGATGTGAATGTAGCAAGGGTGAGAAGTTGGAATCAGCTAAAAATATATCCAACTCGTTTCAATCGTAGAAATCCGTTCAGAAGGCAATTTTCTCCTCAAATCTGGGGACTACAATTACCTAAAGAGTGCTGCGAAGGTGTTCATTTGATCGCTGTTGAAGCTTCTGATCAATGGGGATTTAAAGCTAGTGGCGAACGCTGCTTTTATTATCAAAGATAGTATTTTTTAAGGAATTCTGTATATCTGTAAATAGAGCCAATATCTGTCTTATTAGACAATCGGATACATTGGGTAATATGACTAACAAGTAACTTCATCTTTTTTATTATGATATAAATGAAGCAATATAAGTCGCTGCTTTTGGTGAAGTCAGAAAAAACAGAATACTTATATTTCTTTTGTTGCAGAACATTTTGCTCCTGTCGTCAACCTTTTTTCGGAATAATTTGTTTACTTTGTGTCACCTTATTTACACTGACACATTTTACATGAAACGAAAATGGATACGTTGGGTAAGCTGGATACTGCTTACTCCTATAATACTTTTTGTAATACTGATGGTATTACTTTATGTTCCTCCCGTTCAGAATCTTTTGCGTCGGGAGGTTACTGCATACGCCTCTAAAGTAACCGGCATGCAGATTCAGGTGGAGCGGATAGACCTTCGTTTCCCACTTAATCTGTTGGTACGTGGCGTGGAGGTCATTCAACAGCCGGACACCCTTTTGTCTTTAGAAAGCCTCAATGTCCGTGTACAGGCATGGCCGTTGATAAAAGGAAAAGTTGAAGTGGATGAAGTGACTTTGAGCCGGGTAGCCGTTAATTCAGCCGATTTGATGGAGGGAATGAAGATTAAAGGCGTTTTGGGACGTTTCTTCCTGCAAAGTCATGGCGTCGATCTGTCTAATGAACTAGCGGTAATCAATCAGGTCGAACTATCCGACACTCACATGCAGCTACTGATGAATGATACCACAACTACGCCCAAAGATACCACAGCTTCTGCTCCGATCAACTGGAAAGTAGCTCTTCATCAGTTGAAATTGAAAAATGTATCGTTCGGCATGCAACTTCCTGCTGATTCCATGCGTATGACGAGCCCATATTGGAGAAGCGCCATCAATAATGCTCAAGCAGATTTGAAGAATCAATACTACGACTTGAAGAAGTTCTTATTATCGGGAACCTCCGCCAGCTATGATACCGGAACTGCTCAACCGACAGAGGGCTTCGACGCTTCTCATATTGCCGTTCGGGATATTCGCATCGCTCTGGATTCCTTGCTGTATAAAGGGAGGGATATGAACGCAGTCATTCGTGAATTTACCATGAACGAACGCTCCGGATTGAGCGTCACTGCCCTGACGGGTAGAGCCTACTCCAATGATTCTGTTATCTGTGTTCCCAGTTTGAAACTGAACACTCCACATTCTGAAATCGATTTATCTGCACATACCTATTGGGAACTGGTCAACATCCCGACTACGGGCCGCTTATCTGCCCGTCTCAATGCCTATATTGGCAAAGAAGACGTCATGCTATTTGCCGGTGCTCTACCTGAAAGCTTCAAAGAAGCCTATCCATTCCGCCCGCTCGTCATCCGTGCCGGTACGGATGGCAATCTGAAAGAAATGCAGATTTCCCGCTTTACAGTAGACCTGCCAGGGGCTTTTGCATTGGAGGGCGGTGGTCTTTTGGAAAACCTCGCCGACAGCCTCACACGCACCGGAACCATCGGTCTGAAAATGACCACTCAAAACCTAAACTTCCTGACCGCTCTGTCGGGAGAAGCCCCTAATGGCACGCTTGTTATTCCTGACAGTATGAATCTGGTGGCGAAAGTGGATATCAAAGGTCCTGAATATAAAGCAAATCTCCGTTTGAAAGAAGGACAAGGAGCTATGGATGTGAATGCGGCCTTAAATACCGCTACCGAAGTCTATAAGGCTGATCTGAAAATAGACAATCTGCAACTTCATAGTTTCCTCCCGAAAGACTCTATCTATGAACTTTCTCTCTCGGCTGCAGCTAATGGTCGTGGATTAGATGTCATGTCCTACCATTCATTTGCCAAATTGAATCTTGCATTAGATCAACTTCATTATGCTAAATACCATCTTTCCGATCTTGATCTGACGGGAGAACTTAAAGGCGCATTGGTCACTGCACATCTGACAAGCGATAATGCTTTATTGAAAATGATAACAGATGCTGAATATAATCTGGCACACAGTTACCCCGACGGTAAAATAACGATTGATGTTACTCAACTGGATTTGCATGAACTGGGAATTATGCCGCAGCCAATGAAGCGTCCGTTGACTTTTAACTTAGTTGCCGAAGCCCGTCGGGATTTAGTTTCGGCACATTTAATCTCCGGTGATATGAAACTCGACTTGAGCGCACGCTCCGGTGTTAATCCTTTAATTCGCCAATCTACTCATTTTGTGGATGTATTGATGAAGCAGATTGATGAGAAAGCATTGAATCACGCTGAATTGCGTAAGGCGTTACCGACGGCAGTTTTCTCTTTCTCTGCAGGGCAAGAAAACCCCTTGGCGTATTTTCTGGCTACTAAAAAGATTGCTTACCATGATGCTTCAGTGAAATTTGGAACGGCTCCTGATTGGGGAATCAATGGAAAAGCCGCTATTCACGCTTTGAAAGTGGATACTTTGCAACTAGACACCATCTTCTTTACGGTCAAACAAGACACTACACTCATGAAATTGCGTGCCGGTGTTATTAACGGACCGAAGAATCCGCAATTCTCTTTCTCTACTACACTGACAGGAGAGATTCGTGACCGGGATGCGGAACTGCTGGTAGACTTTAAGAATGGAAAAGGAGAAACTGGCGTATTGCTTGGCGTCAATGCACGTCCTTTATTGGAAGGTCATGGAAAAGGCGATGGATTAGCTTTCACATTAATCCCGGAAGAACCGATTGTTGCCTTTCAGAAATTCCATTTTAATGAGAATCACAATTGGATTTATGTGCATAAAAATATGCGTGTTTACGCTAATGTAGATATGTGGGATGATGAAGGAATGGGATTCCGTGTACATTCGGTGCAGGGAGACACTGTTTCTTTACAGAATATAGATGTTGAAATCCGAAGAATCAGTTTAGCCGAATTGAGTAAGGTACTACCTTACTTCCCGGAAATAACCGGTTTATTCTCTGCGGAAGCACACTACGTACAGACTGAAAAAGACCTTCAACTCTCGGTTGAATCATCTATTGACGAGCTGACTTATGAACGTCAACGAATTGGTGATGTGACATTAGGAGCTACCTGGTTGCCGGGCGAACAAGGAAAGCAATATCTTAACGCTTATCTGAATCATGACAAGGTGGAAGTGATGGTGGCGGATGGCAAGTTGATCCCAACCCGATTAGGAAAGGATAGCTTGGAAGTGAACGCCACTTTAGAGCATTTCCCGCTTCGTGTAGCTAATGTATTTATTCCCGATCAGATGGTTACATTAGCTGGTGATATGGATGGTAATCTGAATATTACCGGTAGCACCGAACAGCCTTTGATTAATGGCGAACTGATATTGGATAGCGTTTCTGTCCTGTCCCGGCAGTATGGTGCCAACTTCAGATTTGATAACCGTCCGGTACAGATAAAGAATAATCGGTTGGAATTTGATAAATTCGCTATCTATACAACAGGAAAAACTCCATTCACGATTGACGGTTATGTTGATTTCAGGGATATGTCCCGACCGATGGCGAATCTGAATCTGCTGGCGCAGAACTATACGCTTCTGGATGCCAAACGCACTCGTGAGAGTCTGGTCTACGGAAAAGTCTTTGCCGATTTCCGGGCAACAGTGAAAGGGCCGTTGGATGGATTGAACATGCGTGGAAACATGAGCCTGCTGGGTAATACAGACGTTTCCTATATCTTGACCGACTCGCCGTTGACGGTACAGGATCGTTTGGGAAGTCTGGTAACCTTTACTTCGTTTAGCGACACCACTACGGTTGTCCAACAAGAAGTGCCGACTGTTTCTTTAGGCGGGTTGGACATGGTGATGATGGTACATATCGATCCATCCGTCCGTTTGAAAGTCGATTTGGATGCAAGCAATGACAATCGTGTCGAACTGGAAGGGGGAGGTGACCTCTCTATGAAATATACTCCGCAAGGTGATCTGACATTGACCGGACGCTATACGTTGAGCGGCGGTTTGATGAAATATGCTTTACCTGTCATTGCTGCCAAAGAATTTGCTATCGATAACGGTAGCTATGTGGAATGGACAGGAAACCCCATGGACCCGATGTTGAACTTCAAAGCAACCGATCGTATCCGTGCTTCTGTTTCCGAGGGAGAGAACGGCGGAACACGTTCGGTTAATTTCGATGTGTCCATCGTTGTCAAGAACCGGTTGGATAATCTTTCTTTTGCATTTGATGTATCTGCTCCCGAAGATGCAACCATACAAAACGAGTTGACAGCCATGGGGGCGGAAGAGAGAGGTAAACAAGCCCTCTATATTATGGTTATGAAAACCTATCTTGGCACCGGACCGATTGGTGGCGGAGGTGGTGGATTGGGTAAACTGAATATGGGTTCCGCACTGAACTCCGTATTAAGCAGCCAAATCAACTCATTGATGGGAAATTTGAAAAATGCCAGTGTTTCTGTCGGTATCGAAGATCACGATTTGTCGGATACGGGTGGTAAGCGTACGGATTACAGTTTCCGTTATTCACAACGTCTCTTTAACAACCGTTTCCAGATTGTAATCGGAGGTAAGGTGTCTACAGGTGAGAATGCGACGAATGATGCGGAATCCTTTATCGATAACATCTCTCTGGAATATCGTTTGGATAGAACCGGAACCCGTTATGTTCGTCTGTTCTACGATAAAAACTATGAGAGTGTACTCGAAGGCGAGATTACGGAAACAGGAGTCGGTCTGGTACTTCGCAAGAAACTGGACAAACTCAGTGAACTGTTCATCTTTAAGAAAAAGAAGTAAGCATGAAAGGGATATATAATAACATATTAGCAAGTTGTCTGATTGGTATCATTTTGTTTTCGGGCTGTTCGGTGACAAAACACCTGCCTGAAGGGGAGGTACTTTATACAGGAGGAAAAACGGTGGTAGAGAATAAGTCGGCAACACCGGTAGGAGAGACGGCTTTAACAGAGATTGATGCGGCTCTTGACAAAACTCCCAGTACAAAGATGTTAGGAGGCCTTCTGCCTATTCCTTTTAAAATGTGGATGTATAACGACTTTGTGAAATATAAAAAGGGATTTGGAAAGTGGATGTTCAACCGCCTGGCTGCCAATCCTCCGGTGTTTATCTCTACTGTCAATCCGGAGATTCGTATCAAGGTGGCTACAAACTTACTCCGTGATTATGGTTACTTCAATGGGAAAGTGACTTATGAAACATTGGTCGATAAGAAAGACAGCCTGAAAGCAAGTATTCTTTATACGGTAGACATGAAGAATCCTTATTTTATAGATACGGTTTATTATCAGCGTTTCACTCCTCAAACGTTGCGCATTATGGAACGGGGACGTCGAATGTCTTATATAAGTCCCGGCGAGCAGTTTAACGTGGTCGATCTGGATGAAGAGCGTACCCGTATCAGTACGCTGTTGCGTAACCGGGGATATTTTTACTTCCGTCCCGATTATATGACTTATCAGGCAGATACGACATTGGTTCCCGGTGGACATATCAGCCTTCGTCTGATTCCCGTTTCCCGGGATTACCCGCTGCGGCACAACGTCCTTACTATGTAGGAGATGCCTCTGTTTACCTGTTTGGCAAGAATGGTGAGGCGCCCAATGACAGCATGATGTATAAGAATCTGAATATACATTATTATAAGAAATTGCAGGTACGTCCGAATATGCTTTATCGTTGGTTGAACTATCAACAGTTTGTGCGGAATGCACAGATGCGGGCTTCCAATCGCACCCGTCTTTACAGTCAGTATCGACAGGAGCAGGTGCAGGAGAAACTTAGCCAGTTGGGAATCTTCAGTTATCTGGATTTGCAATATGCCCCGAAAGATACGACAGCTGTTTGTGATACGCTGAACGTAACCATGCAGGCCACATTTGCCAAGCCGCTGGACGCCGAACTGGAATTGAATGTTGTAACCAAAAGTAACGACCAAACCGGGCCCGGAGCATCATTCGGTGTCACCCGGAACAATGTATTCGGAGGTGGCGAAAGCTGGAACGTGAAGCTGAAAGGCTCTTATGAATGGCAAACCGGCGGAGGAGAAAAAAGTTCTTTGATGAACAGTTGGGAGATGGGAGTTTCCACCTCTCTGACTTTCCCGCGCGTGGTTTTCCCGCATTGGGGGAAAAGGGAGTTTGACTTTCCGGCTACCACTACATTCCGTCTATACATCGACCAGTTGAACCGTGCCAGGTATTATAAACTGTTGTCATTCGGCGGAAATGCTACCTACGATTTCCAGCCGACACGTACAAGCCGACATAGTATCACCCCTTTTAAACTGACATTCAACGTCCTTCAACACCAATCAGAAGAGTTCAGGGAAATTGCCGATGCCAATCCTGCATTATATATCAGTTTGAAAGATCAGTTTATTCCTGCTATGGAATATACCTATACCTATGATAATGCTTCCGCACGCGGTATTAAAAATCCGATTTGGTGGCAATCGACTGTAACCTCTGCCGGTAACCTGACCTCGGTGATTTACCGTGCTTTCGGTCAGTCTTTCAGCAAAGAGGACAAACGTTTGCTGAACGTTCCTTTCGCGCAGTTTGTGAAACTGAATACGGAATTCCGCCATTTGTGGAATATGGACAAGAATAATAAGATTGCTTCCCGTGTAGCTTTGGGCGCTCTCTTCGCCTACGGTAATGCAACGATAGCCCCTTACAGCGAACAATTCTATGTGGGTGGTGCCAACAGCATCCGCGCTTTTACAGTACGTAGCATCGGCCCGGGCGGATACCATCCGGCGGAAAGCCGCTATTCTTACCTCGACCAGACGGGTACTTTCCGTTTTGAGGCAAATGTAGAATACCGTTTCCGTATCTTTAAGAGCATTTGGGGAGCCACTTTCCTGGATGCGGGAAACGTTTGGCTGATGCGAAAGGATGAGGCCCGTCCCAATTCACAACTCGAACTGAAAACTTTCCCGAAACAAATCGCCTTGGGTACTGGTGTCGGTATTCGTTATGATATGGATATTCTGGTGTTCCGTCTCGACTTCGGTATACCTTTGCATTTGCCTTACGATACAGAACGAAGCGGATATTACAATGTCACAGGATCCTTTATGAAGAATCTGGGAATACATTTTGCTATCGGTTATCCCTTCTAATGAATGATTTTTGTACGATTTTGGTAAATAATGATTGATATTTGTCCTGTTGGATTCAACTATTTTTGTAATTTTGCAACGAAATCTGATGCCGTTGACATCACTAACCTTTTAATATTACACAATTTATGAAACCAACTTTATTCTTATTGGCAGCCGGTATGGGTAGCCGTTATGGAGGCTTGAAGCAATTAGACGGACTGGGTCCTAACGGCGAAACTATTATGGATTACTCTATCTATGATGCTATCAATGCCGGATTTGGCAAACTTGTATTTGTAATCCGCAAAGATTTTGAACAAGATTTCCGTGATAAAATTATTTCCAAATACGAAGGTCACATTCCTTGCGAACTGGTATTCCAATCAATCGACGATCTTCCGGAAGGATTCACTTGTCCGGCAGACCGTACCAAACCATGGGGTACAAATCATGCGGTAATGATGGGAGCTGATGTGATTAGTGAACCGTTTGCGGTAATCAACTGCGATGATTTCTATGGTCGTGATTCTTTCCAGGTAATGGGCAAATTCCTTTCTGCTCTTCCTGAAAATTCAAAGAACGTTTATTCGATGGTAGGTTTCCGTGTAGGAAATACATTGAGCGAAAGCGGTACGGTATCTCGTGGTATCTGTAGTACAGATGCTAAAGGATTGTTGACTTCTGTAGTAGAACGTACGAAGATTCAACGTCTGGACGGTGAAGTGAAATATATCGGTGATGATGGCGAATGGACGGCTACTCCCGACACGACTCCGGTAAGTATGAACTTCTGGGGCTTTACTCCTGATTACTTCGCTTACAGCCAGGAATTCTTCAAGACTTTCCTAAGCGATCCGAAGAATATGGAAAACCTGAAGAGCGAGTTCTTCATCCCATTGATGGTAGATAAATTGATTAATGACGGAACTGCCACTGTAGAAGTTCTGGATACTACCAGCAAATGGTTTGGTGTAACTTATCCGGAAGACCGTCAGAGCGTAGTGGATAAGATTCAGGCATTGGTAGATGCCGGTGAATATCCTGCTAAGTTGTTCTAAAGAAGAGCCATTGATTAAGATAAAGAGCAGTCATTCATAAGAATGACTGCTTTTTTTGTTTTTCATAACGTATCATACTAAGTAGTATCTAATAAATATTCAGTATCTTTGCAGTCCAAAATCTTATAAATCAGAGGCAGACGTGATTTCAGTAGAAGGATTATCAGTAGAATTTAATGCGACGCCGCTTTTTGAGGACGTCAGCTATGTAATTAATAAGAAAGACCGCATTGCATTGGTCGGCAAAAATGGTGCCGGCAAATCAACCATGCTGAAGATATTGGCAGGTTTGCAGTCATCGACACGCGGAGTGGTAGCTACTCCGAAAGATGTAACCATCGGATATTTGCCACAAGTCATGATTCTTTCCGACAACCGGACGGTGATGGGAGAGGCAGAACTGGCATTCGAACATATATTTGAGCTTCAGGCGAAGTTGGAACGGATGAATCAGGAATTGGCCGAACGGACAGACTATGATTCGGAAGAATATCATCAGTTGATAGACCGTTTCACGCATGAAAACGACCGGTTTCTGATGATGGGCGGTACGAACTTTCAGGCGGAAATCGAACGGACACTTCTTGGATTGGGATTCAGCCGGGAAGATTTTGAACGCCCTACTTCGGAGTTTTCTGGTGGATGGCGTATGCGTATCGAATTGGCAAAATTGCTTTTACGTCGCCCGGACGTGCTTTTGCTCGATGAGCCGACCAATCACCTTGATATTGAAAGTATCCAATGGTTGGAAAACTTTTTGTCTACACGTGCCAATGCAGTCGTATTAGTCAGCCATGACCGTGCTTTCCTGAATAACGTAACTACCCGTACCATCGAAATCACTTGCGGTCAGATTTACGACTACAAAGTGAAGTACGATGAGTTTGTAGTCCTGCGTAAAGAACGCCGTGAACAACAGCTCCGTGCTTACGAAAATCAGCAGAAACAAATACAGGATACAGAAGACTTCATCGAACGCTTCCGCTATAAAGCAACGAAAGCCGTACAGGTGCAAAGCCGTATCAAGCAACTGGAAAAGATAGACCGCATCGAAGTGGACGAGGAAGATAATTCCGCCTTGCGTTTAAAATTCCCTCCAGCCAGTCGTAGCGGAAACTATCCTGTGATTTGCGAAGATGTGCGCAAAGCGTATGGCAGCCATGTCGTTTTCCATGATGTCAACCTGACTATCAACAGGGGAGAGAAAGTGGCTTTCGTCGGGAAGAACGGAGAGGGTAAGTCTACCTTGGTGAAATGTATCATGGACGAGATTGATTTCGAAGGCAAACTAACGATCGGACATAATGTACAAATCGGTTATTTTGCGCAGAACCAGGCACAAATGTTGGATGAGAACTTGACTGTATTCGATACGATTGACCGGGTAGCGACAGGAGATATCCGTCTGAAGATACGTGATATACTGGGAGCTTTCATGTTTGGAGGCGAAGCTTCGGATAAAAAGGTGAAAGTCCTTTCCGGAGGAGAACGTACGCGATTGGCGATGATTAAACTTCTGCTGGAACCCGTAAATCTACTGATTCTGGACGAACCGACCAATCATTTGGATATGCGTTCGAAAGATGTTTTGAAGGAAGCTATCCGCGAATTTGACGGAACAGTGATTCTTGTCAGCCACGACCGTGATTTTCTGGATGGACTTGCGACTAAAGTATATGAGTTTGGTGGTGGACTTGTAAAAGAACACCTTGGAGGTATCTATGAATTCTTGCAAAAGAAAAAGATAGATAGCTTGAACGAGCTTCAGAAAGGAGCGGGATTGTCGGCTTCTCCCACGGCTTCAGCTAAAGGTAATGAACCTGAAACCGTTCAGCCTTCGGAGAATAAGCTCTCTTACGAAGCCCAGAAAGAACTCAATAAGAAGATAAAGAAGTTGGAACGCCAGGTGGCGGACTGTGAGGCTTCAATAGAGGAAACCGAATCCGCGATTGCTATCGTAGAAGCGAAGATGGCAACTCCCGAAGGAGCTTCGGATATGCAGCTCTATGAACGGCATCAAAAACTGAAGCAACAGTTGGATGGCATTGTTGAAGAGTGGGAGCGGGTTTCGATGGAACTGGAAGAAGCGAAAAACTAGAACAAAACGCATACTTCCGGGCACTATGTGAGAGAAATGCTATACCTCGGTAGAAGGTATTCCTGGCGGGTATCTGTTTCTCGGTGTCGAAACAGGTGTTTCTCGTTGAGGAACGAGGCGTTCCTCGGTGTCGGTCACCTTCTTCCTCGGTGTCGGACTGCGGGTAGGATGATTGTTGATTAGAGAGACTATTTAATTATTTATACAATATGAAAGTAACCAAGTATTTACCAATTCTTGCCGTATGCCTTATGACAACAGGATGTAACAGTAAGAAAGAGGCCGTGCTGACGTCCGGTATCGACCTTGCTAATCTGGATACCACGGCAATGCCGGGTACAAGTTTTTATCAGTATGCCTGTGGAGGTTGGGTGAAAGATCATCCGCTGACAGACGAGTATTCACGTTTCGGTACATTCGACATGTTGCGCGAAAACAGTCGTGAACAACTGAAAGCATTGATTGCCGAATTGGCAGCGAAGAAAGATAACGCACCGGGCAGTGCTGCGCAGAAAGTAGGTGATCTTTATAATATCGCAATGGATAGCGTGAAGCTGAATCAGGAAGGTGTAGCTCCGATCAAAGCAGAACTGGCAGCCATTGACGCTCTCAAGGATAAAGGAGAAATCTACGCATATATCGCAGAGAGCCAGAAGAAAGGCATCCGTCCTTACTTTACCATGTTTGTTAGTGCGGATGATATGAACAGCTCTATGAACATGGTACAGACCTATCAAGGTGGTATCGGAATGGGACAGCGTGACTATTATCTGGAGAATGACGAGCAGACTAAAAATATCCGTAATAAATATCAGGAACATATCGCCAAGATGTTCCAATTAGCAGGTTATGATGAGGCTACTGCGCAGAAAGCGGTGAAAGCAGTGATGAACATCGAAACTCGCCTGGCGAAAGCGGCTCGCTCACAAGTGGAATTGCGTGATCCTCATGCCAACTATAATAAGATGGATATGGCGACGCTGAAAAAGAACTTCCCTACTTTTGACTGGGATACTTATTTCACCGTTTCCGGTTTGAAAGATTTGAACGAAGTGAACGTAGGTCAGCCTGCTGCTATGAAGGAAGTAGCCGATGTGATAAACACCGTATCACTGGACGATCAGAAACTGTATCTCCAATGGGGATTGATAGATGCTGCCGCTTCTTATCTAAGCGATGATTTTGAAGCACAAAACTTCGACTTCTATAGTAGAACAATGTCTGGCAAGAAAGAAATGCAGCCTCGCTGGAAACGTTCCGTGAGCACCGTAGATGGTGTACTTGGCGAAGTGGTAGGACAGATGTATGTAGAGAAGTACTTCCCGGCTGCTGCCAAAGAACGTATGGTTACACTGGTGAAGAACCTGCAAACTTCTTTGGGAGAACGTATCAAAGGTTTGGAATGGATGAGTGAACCGACCAAGGAAAAAGCGTTGGAGAAACTGGCAACCTTCCATGTAAAAATAGGTTATCCTGATAAATGGAAAGATTACTCCGCACTGGAGATCAAAGATGATTCTTACTGGGCAAATATCAAGCGTGCCAACGAATGGGATTACAACGAAATGATTGCCAAAGCCGGCAAACCGGTAGACAAGGATGAATGGTTGATGACTCCTCAAACAGTGAACGCTTATTATAACCCGACTACCAATGAAATCTGCTTCCCGGCAGCTATCCTGCAACCTCCGTTCTTCGATATGAATGCGGACGATGCTATGAACTACGGTGCAATCGGCGTGGTAATCGGCCATGAGATGACTCATGGATTTGACGATCAGGGACGTCAATATGACAAAGACGGAAACCTGAAAGATTGGTGGACAGAAGAGGATGCTAAAAAGTTCGAAGAACGGGCACAGGTGATGGTTAACTTCTTTGACAGCATTGAAGTAGCTCCGGGCGTACACGCAAACGGTAGCCTGACACTTGGAGAGAACATTGCCGACCACGGAGGTTTGCAAGTTTCTTTCCAGGCATTCAAGAATGCAACAGAAGCCGCACCGCTGGAAATTGTTGACGGATTTACTCCGGAACAACGTTTCTTCCTGGCTTACGCTAATGTGTGGGCAGGAAATATCCGTCCGGAAGAAATTCTCCGATTAACCAAACTTGATCCTCACTCATTAGGCAAATGGCGTGTGGACGGTGCTCTTCCTCATATCCAGAATTGGTATGAAGCATTCAAAATCACCGAACAGGATTCGATGTTCGTACCTAAAGAAAAACGAGTATCTATCTGGTAATAGTTTTTGAATAGAGAGCATATATGCGAAGAGGCGTTGATTTTCCGTTGAGGAGAGTCAACGCTTTTTTTTATTAATTCACACCTTATTTATTACGTACGATAAACAATATTTCGTAACTTTGCACACCAAATACTTAATAAGCAATTCAATGTCAGAGTCTAAAAGAATAAAAACTGCATTGGTATCTGTATACCATAAGGAAGGTTTGGATGAAATTATTACCAAACTTCACGAAGAAGGAGTAGAGTTTCTTGTCAACAGGTGGAACTCGTCAGTTTATTGAATCACTGGGATATCCTTGTAAGGCAGTGGAAGATTTGACCACTTATCCTTCAATCCTCGGTGGTAGAGTGAAGACATTACATCCGAAGATTTTCGGAGGTATCCTTTGCCGTCGTGACCTGGAACAGGATATTCAACAGATTGAGAAATATGAAATTCCCGAGATAGATCTGGTTATTGTTGATTTGTATCCGTTCGAAGCTACCGTAGCTTCCGGTGCATCTGAAGCAGACATTATTGAAAAAATCGATATAGGCGGAATCTCACTGATTCGTGCCGCAGCCAAGAACTATAACGATGTCATCATCGTAGCTTCTCAAGCTCAATACAAACCATTATTGGATATGCTGATGGAACATGGCGCTACTTCTTCACTCGAAGAACGTCGCTGGATGGCTAAAGAAGCATTTGCCGTTTCTTCTCACTACGACTCGGCTATCTTCAATTATTTCGATGCCGGCGAAGGTTCTGCTTTCCGTTGCTCTGTTAATAGCCAGAAGCAACTTCGTTACGGTGAGAACCCACATCAGAAAGGTTATTTCTACGGAAATCTGGAAGCAATGTTCGACCAGATTCACGGAAAAGAAATCTCTTATAACAATCTTCTCGACATTAACGCAGCCGTTGACTTGATCGACGAATTCGATGACCTCACTTTCGCTATCCTGAAACATAACAACGCTTGCGGATTAGCTTCCCGTGCTACAGTTTTGGAAGCTTGGAAAGACGCATTGGCCGGTGATCCGGTTTCTGCTTTCGGCGGTGTATTGATTACGAATGGTGTCATCGACAAAGAAGCAGCCGAAGAAATCAACAAGATTTTCTTCGAAGTGATTATCGCGCCGGATTATGATGTGGATGCACTCGAAATCCTGGGACAGAAAAAGAACCGCATCATCCTGGTTCGCAAAGAAGCCAAACTGCCGAAGAAACAGTTCCGTGCTTTGCTGAATGGCGTATTGGTGCAGGATAAAGATACTAATATTGAAACGGTAGCCGACCTGAAAACCGTGACAGACAAAGCTCCTACTCCGGAAGAAGTGGAAGATATGTTGTTTGCCAACAAAATTGTAAAGAACAGCAAATCCAACGCCATCGTATTGGCAAAGGATAAACAGCTTCTTGCAAGCGGTGTGGGACAGACTTCACGGGTAGACGCCTTGAAACAAGCGATTGAAAAAGCCAAATCATTCGGATTCGATCTGAACGGTGCGGTAATGGCTTCAGATGCTTTCTTCCCGTTCCCCGACTGTGTGGAAATTGCAGATAAAGAAGGTATTACGGCTGTTATCCAACCGGGAGGTTCGGTAAAAGACGATTTATCCTTTGCTTATTGCAATGAGCACGGTATGGCGATGGTGACTACCGGTATCCGTCATTTTAAACACTAAAGCGATTTACTATTTGACAATTTACAATTTACTATTCAGCCGTTCGGCAATATGGATTTGATTGTCAGATAGTAATAAGTATGTATCAAATAGTAAATAGTAAATTGTCAAATAGTAAATAAAAAAATGGGATTATTTTCTTTTACACAAGAGATAGCAATGGACTTGGGCACAGCCAATACTATCATCATCACAAACGGGAAAATTGTGGTGGATGAGCCTTCGGTTGTGGCCTTGGATCGCCGTACAGATAAGATGATCGCCGTTGGGGGAAAAGGCGAAGTTGATGCACGAAAAGAACCCACGAAAACATACGTACCATTCGTCCGTTGAGAGACGGAGTGATTGCCGACTTCTATGCTTGCGAGCAGATGATGCGCGGTTTGATAAAGCAGGTGAATACTCGCAACCATTTGTTTTCACCTTCTCTTCGCATGGTGATTGGCGTTCCTTCGGGAAGTACGGAAGTCGAACTCCGTGCTGTCCGTGACTCTGCGGAACATGCCGGCGGTCGTGATGTTTATTTGATTTTCGAGCCGATGGCTGCGGCAATCGGTATCGGCATCGATGTGGAAGCTCCGGAAGGAAACATGATTGTCGATATAGGTGGTGGATCTACGGAAATTGCCGTTATCTCTTTGGGAGGTATCGTTTCCAACAACTCCATCCGCACAGCCGGTGATGACCTGACAGAGGATATTCGCGAATATATGAGCCGTCAGCATAATGTGAAAGTCAGCGAACGTATGGCAGAACGTATTAAGATCAACGTAGGTGCTGCTTTGACCGAGCTTGGCGATGATGCTCCGGAAGATTATATCGTTCACGGTCCGAACCGTATCACGGCTCTTCCGATGGAAGTGCCTGTATGCTACCAGGAAGTAGCTCACTGTCTGGAGAAATCAATTTCAAAGATCGAAACTGCTATCTTGAGTGCGTTGGAAAATACACCTCCTGAACTGTATGCTGATATTGTGCACAACGGTATCTATCTCTCCGGAGGTGGTGCATTGCTTCGCGGACTGGATAAGAGATTGACAGATAAGATCAACATTCCTTTCCACATTGCGGAAGATCCTTTGCATGCAGTTGCCAAAGGTACAGGAGTGGCATTGAAGAACGTAGACCGTTTCTCTTTCTTAATGAGATAAACCGGGGATGAGGAATTTATTAAACTTCCTTCTGAAATACAATTACTGGTTCCTCTTCATCTTATTGGAGGTAGCCAGTTTTGTTTTGTTATTTCGGTTCAACCGTTATCAGCAGAGTGCATTCTTCACTTCTGCCAATACGGTTGTGGGGGCGGTTTATGAAGTTTCGGGAGGGATTTCCTCTTATTTTCATCTGAAATCAGTCAACGAAGATCTATTGGATCGAAACATGGTGCTCGAACAACAGATCACTAATCTGGAAAAAGCATTGAGAGAGCAGCAGCTCGATTCTATGGCAATCAACAGCATCCGGCAGGTGCCGCAAGCGGATTATCAGTTGTTTAAAGCGCATGTGATAAAGAACAGTTTGAATCTGGTTGATAATTATATCACGCTCGATAAAGGTTCCTCTTCCGGTATTCGCTCCGAAATGGGAGTGGTGGATGGTAATGGGATTGTAGGGATTGTTTATGAAACCTCTCCTTCCTACTCGGTGGTGATTTCGGTACTGAACAGCAAGTCGAATATCAGTTGCAAGATTATCGGCAGTGATTATTTCGGCTACCTGAAATGGGAACATGGAGATTCGCGCTATGCTTATCTGAAAGACTTGCCTCGTCATGCAGAGTTTAATTTGGGAGATACAGTCGTTACCAGTGGTTTCTCCACCGTCTTTCCCGAAGGTATAATGGTGGGGACGGTAGATGATATGTCCGACTCTAATGACGGACTTTCCTATCTGTTGAAAATCAAGCTGGCTACTGATTTCGGTAAGTTGAGTGACGTTCGGGTGGTAGCCCGGACAGGTCAGGAAGAACAGAAGAAACTTGAAAATAAGGTGATGAAAGAATGATTATTACTTATATACATAGAATCGGATGGTTTATCGGCTTGGTACTTCTTCAGGTGCTAATCCTTAATAGTGTACATATTGCCGGCTATGCTACTCCTTTTCTCTATATCTATTTTATTCTGAAATTCAGCTCCGGCACTTCCCGGAATGAACTGATGTTGTGGGCTTTTTTCTTCGGGCTGACCATTGATATATTCTCCGATACTCCGGGAATGAATGCGGCGGCTACTGTGCTGCTAGCCTTTCTTCGTCCCTCTTTACTTCGTCTGTTCACGCCCCGTGATAATCCGGATAGCTTTATTCCCTCTTTTAAGACGATGGGAATCAGTCCTTTCTTAAAATATACCACTGCAAGTGTTTTTGTGCACAGTCTGGCATTACTCTCCATTGAGTTCTTCTCATTTACCAGCATTTGGCTGTTACTGTTGCGAGTGCTTCTTTGCACTATTCTGACTGTAACCTGTATCATAGCTATAGAAGGGATTAAGAAGTAACGATGGCAAAAGATTATATCTTAGAGAAGCGTAAATTTGTAATCGGAGGCATTGCTATCTCCATTGTTTTGATTTATCTGATACGTCTTTTTGTATTGCAGATCACGACTGATGACTACAAGAAGAATGCTGACAGTAACGCTTTTCTGAATAAGATCCAATACCCCTCGCGTGGCGCTATTTATGACCGGACCGGTAAACTATTGGTATTCAACCAGCCGGCATACGACATAACGATCGTGCCAAAGGAAATAGAGAATCTGGACACACTCGATTTATGCCAATCGCTGAATATCACCCGTGCACAGTTTCTCAAAATTATGAGCGACATGAAAGACCGTCGCCGTAATCCGGGGTATTCCCGCTATACCAACCAGTTGTTTATGTCACAACTTTCGGCGGAAGAATGTGGTGTCTTTCAGGAAAAGCTGTTTAAGTTTCGTGGCTTTTATATTCAACGGCGTACCATCCGTCAATATTCGTACAATGCTGCCGCCCATGCTTTGGGAGATATCGGAGAAGTCTCCGCAAAAGAAATGGAAGCGGATGAAGAAGGATACTACATCCGTGGGGATTATGTCGGCAAGTTAGGAGTCGAGAAATCGTATGAAAAGTATCTGCGTGGTGAGAAAGGAATTGAGATTCTGCTTCGCGATGCGCACGGTCGTATCCAGGGACATTATATGGATGGTGAATATGACCGTCCTTCCGTTCCCGGCAAGAACCTGACATTGAGTTTGGATATTGACTTACAGATGCTGGGCGAACGTTTATTAAAGAATAAGATTGGAAGCATTGTAGCTATTGAACCGGAGACCGGAGAAATCCTTTGTCTGGTATCCTCTCCCAATTATGACCCGCATTTGATGATTGGCGCCAGCGTGGCAAGAACCATCTGGCCTTGCAACGTGATATGACTAAACCGCTTTTGAATCGTGCCGATGGGAGTGTATCCTCCGGGATCTACGTTCAAGACAGCGCAAGGACTGACGTTCCTGCAAGAAGGAATCATCACTGAACAAAGTCCGGCATTCCCTTGCTCACATGGATTCCATTACGGAAGATTAACAGTAGGCTGCCATGCTCACGGATCTCCCTTGCCATTGATTCCGGCTATTGCTACATCGTGCAACTCCTATTTCTGTTGGGGATTGTTCCGTATGTTTGGCGATCGTAAATACGGTTCGCCGCAAAACGCCATTACGGTCTGGAAAGACCACATGGTTTCGCAAGGATTTGGCTACAAACTGGGAGTTGATTTGCCCGGAGAGAAACGGGGGCTGATTCCGAATGCGCAGTTCTACGATAAAGCCTATCGCGGACATTGGAACGGACTGACAGTAATTAGTATCTCTATCGGACAGGGGGAAATTCTATCCACTCCCCTTCAGATTGCTAACCTGGGAGCAACGATTGCTAACAGAGGATACTTTGTGACACCGCATATTGTAAAGGAAATCCAAGACAATCAGTTGGACAGCATCTATCGTGTACCACGTTATACCACTATTGAGAAAAGACATTATGAATCAGTCGTAGAAGGGATGCGTGGCGCAGCCACCGGAGGAACTTGTCGTATGCTGTCAGTGATGGTTCCGGATTTGGAAGCCTGTGGAAAAACGGGTACTGCGCAGAACCGCGGACACGACCACTCGGTATTTATGGGCTTTGCTCCGATGAACAAACCGAAGATAGCTATTGCCGTCTATGTAGAGAATGGCGGATGGGGGGCTACTTACGGAGTTCCTTTCGGCGCACTGATGATGGAACAGTATTTGAAAGGCAAGCTCTCGCCGGAGAACGAGTTGAGGGTGGAAGAATTTAGTAACAGAGTGATATTATATGGTAACGAGGAACGATAGTTTGTGGAAAACACTGGATTGGGTAACGATTTTTATTTACCTGCTCCTGATTGTCGGCGGATGGTTTAGCGTCTGCGGAGCCAGCTATGACTATGGCGAACGCGACTTCCTCGACTTCTCGACCCGTGCCGGCAAGCAGTTTGTGTGGATTATCTGTTCCTTTGGACTCGGATTCGTGCTGTTGATGCTGGAAGACCGGATGTATGATATGTTCGCGTACATTATATATGTAGGGATGATTCTCTTGCTTATTGTTACCATCTTCATAGCACCGGACACCAAAGGATCACGCTCGTGGCTTGTCATGGGGCCTGTGAGCCTGCAACCCGCCGAGTTTGCCAAGTTCGCTACGGCCTTGGCGTTGGCTAAATACATGAACTCTTATTCATTTAGTATCAAGAAAGAAAAGTGTGCCTTTATTCTGGGATTCATCATTCTTCTCCCGATGTTATTGATTATCGGGCAGCGGGAGACAGGATCTGCATTGGTTTATCTTGCTTTTTTTCTGGTTCTTTATCGTGAAGGAATGCCGGGAGTAGTGCTTTTTGTGGGCGTATGTGCGGTAATCTACTTTGTGGTCGGCATCCGTTTTGATGAAGTCTTTATCGCCGATACTCCTACACCACTGGGAGAATTTATCGTATTACTATTGATCTTATTATTTGCCGGTGGTATGGTGTGGGTATATCGCAAGAAATGGTCTGCTACCCGCAATATCATTGGTGGAAGTTTGGCTATATTATTGATTGCTTATTTAATATCCGAATATTGGGTACATTTTAGCCTCGTTTGGGTGCAATGGGCGCTTTGTATTGTGGTGATAGGCTATCTGATTTATTTGGCATTAAGTGAGCGGCAGCGTACTTATTTCCTGATTGCCCTGTTTACAATCGGTTCTATCGGCTTCCTGTATTCCAGTAACTACGTATTTGATAATGTGCTCGAACCTCACCAGCAAGTCCGTATCAAAGTAGTGCTCGGTTTGGAAGAAGATTTGACCGGTGCCGGATACAACGTGAATCAGTCCAAGATTGCCATCGGTTCCGGTGGGTTGACAGGAAAAGGATTCCTGAATGGTACGCAAACAAAATTAAAGTACGTGCCCGAACAGGATACCGACTTTATATTCTGTACAGTGGGTGAGGAGCAAGGATTTGTCGGTTCGGCTGCTGTCCTGTTGGCTTTCCTGATTTTGATCTTACGATTAATCTTCCTGTCCGAGCGGCAGACTTCCAACTTTGGGCGGGTTTATGGATATTCGGTCGTCAGTATTTTCCTTTTCCACTTATTTATTAATATCGGGATGGTGCTTGGGTTGACTCCGGTTATCGGTATTCCATTGCCTTTCTTCAGCTATGGAGGTTCTTCTTTATGGGGATTTACGATATTGCTGTTTATCTTCCTGCGCATTGATGCAGGACGTGGCAGAAGACTCTAATCTTACTGCTTCTCAATACGGATACCTACATCGCTCAATCCTTGTAACTTTTCATCTTTCATTCCGCTCATAATTTTAATAGTATAATTTGCAGGATGTAAAGGGCGAACAGATGTAATAAAAGTTTCCGATTGGTAAATGCTTCCCCATCCGTGTCCCGTCCATCTTCCGGTAGAGTCAGCCAGGCAGAAAGCAATGGTATCAGTGCGCCATACCGTAGAATCCTGTAGATTCTGACTGATAAATAAATGGAGGTCATGATAAGGATATTCGATACTGTTGCGGACTTCCGCAAAAAGCCGGAGAGTAGTGGGAACGCTGTCAGTTATGGGAATCTGAAAAGAGAGTGTATCACTCTTTCCCCATTCCTCGTTGGGAAGGGATTGATAAGAGTGATACACTGTATGTTCATTGCAGGCTGTCAGTAAGCAAGCGCTGAATAGACTCAATATACTATTCTTGAGTAGGCTTTTCATTAGTTGACTGTTTCTCCTGATTCTGATTTCTTTCCGGTCTGGAAGGACGCTCGTGGTTGGGACGGCGTTCTTGACGTTCCTGCCCTTGCTGTTCCCGTTGACGGTCTTGTTGCTGCGGACGTTCCTGATTCGACCGTTCCTGTCCTTGTGGACGTTCCTGATTTGATCCTCTTTCCGGACGTCTGTTTTCGTTGTTCCGTCCTTGGTTCTGTCCTCTGTTCCGGTTGTTGTTATTGTTATTTCTCGGGCGGTTGTCTCTTTCCCCTCTGTTACCGTTTTCTGGCTGCTGCGGGCGGTTTTCATTCTCCCGTTGAGGTTGTTGCGGACGATTGCCGCCTTCTGCTTGCTGTTGCGGGCGGTTTTCGTTATTATTGTTTCCTTTTTTCTTCTTTTTATTATTCCGGTTAGCGTTATTGCCGCCCTCTTTATTATTCCGGCTGCGGTCGAAACGGGTAACACTTTCCTGTTCCAGCAAATCAACTGGTTTTCTTGGTTCCGGTTTCTTTTCTTCTTCGAGCAAGCTGTCCGGTTTCATCCCTTTCTTATTCATGGAGATTACTTCAAACGCACGTTTGCCGCTGATAGTGACCAGATTGGCTGGGAAGTTCTTTATCCGTAGAATAAGAAACCTGATTGCTTAGAATATCCGCTTTGAAGAAATAGAAAGTGCCATCTTTCGTTTCCAACTCTATCTCTCTTGAAGGGAGACGTTTTTGAGCTTCCACATAACAGTCCACCTCGTAGTTCAGACAGCATTTTAGTTTAGCGCACTGTCCGGCAAGTTTCTGCGGATTCAATGAGATATCTTGAAAACGGGCTGCACTGGTAGAAACAGAGACGAAGCTCGTCATCCACGTAGCGCAGCAAAGTTCGCGTCCGCAAGGGCCGATACCGCCGATGCGTCCTGCTTCCTGACGGGCACCGATTTGTTTCATTTCGATACGGACGCGGAATGCTTCGGCCAATACTTTAATCAGCTGCCGGAAGTCTACCCGCTCATCGGCGATATAGTAGAAAATAGCTTTGTTGCCATCTCCCTGATACTCCACGTCTCCGATTTTCATATCCAGATTGAGATTCAACGCAATCTGACGCGCACGAATCATCGTAGCGTGTTCTTTGGCTTTGGCTTCGTTGAACTTTTCCATATCTACCGGCTTGGCTTTCCGATAGACACGCTTGATTTCCGTATCTGCTTTGAAGTTTGCTTTCTTCATTTGCAGGGGAACGAGTCGGCCGGTCAATGTAACCACGCCGATGTCATGGCCGGGAGCCGCTTCAACGGCAACTACATCTCCTTTTTCCAGTTTAATCTTGTTGCTGTTTCGAAAATATCCCTTCCGGGTATTTTTGAATTGCACTTCCACCATGTCACTCTCTTCCGCGTTGCCCGGTATGTCTGCCAGCCAATCGTAGGTGTTCAGCTTCTTTATCTTGTCGGGAGCATCCTTTGCAGCAAAGGCCACCGCTTCCATTATGAAGTTTATATTCCATAAGTTTATATATTTATTATTGCTTCAACAGTACAATCATCTTCAGCGAGAAGTCGAAGAATACCATTTTAGCATTTACATTCTGTTCTATATGTAGTTGCGCTTCGCTTAATTCGTCCATGATCCCCATCACATTCCGTTCGTTGACGAAAAGGCGCAAAGCGGGTTGCAAAATTCTGTTCATTAATCGTCATATACGTCAAATTGCGCTGGTGCAGGTTGAAGATAAAATTCTCCCGAATCATGCGCTGGCAGTATTCCAGAAAGTTCTTCTGGCGTTCACGTCCCATGCCCGCCACTTGCTCGCTCCACATTTTCATCTCCCTGATTTTCCGTTGGTAAGACAACCGCATCAGGCTGACAAACAAGTCAAAAAACAACTGGTTCTCTTCATTCAGATGAATAGTTTCGAGTGCCTTGATAAAATTCCCGTTTGCCAGATGGGCAATGGAAATACTGTCGGCAGGCAAAATGTTATATTTCGTCTGTAATACCCGGTCGATGCTGGCTTCATCAATCTTCCGTACATTCATGCGCTGGGTACGGCTTAGGATAGTGGGCAGAATCATGTCCGGCGCTTCCGATACCAATAAGAAAACCGTTTTTTCGGGCGGTTCCTCAAGCAGCTTCAGCAGTTTGTTGGCACACACCGGATGCATTTTTTCCGGCAGCCATACAATCGTAATCTTAAATCCCCCTTCACTGGATTTCAAACTAAGTTTTTTCAGAATCTCGTCACTCTCTTTGGCATAGATCAATGCTTGTGAGTTCTCCGCATCCATCTCTCCTAACCAGTGATTGAGATTAAAGTAAGGATGATTGATAACAAACGGTCGCCAGTCGGCTATATAATCATCGCATACTTCCTTTTTCCCCTTTGCGCTTTTCACGATAGGGAATACGAAATGTACGTCGGGATGCACCAATTTATTGAATTTCACGCAGGACGGACACGTTCCGCAGGCATCAGTCTCCCCCCGATTGGTGCAACTGATGTAACGTGCGTATGCAATAGCCAACGGCATTTTCCCGACCCCTTCCGGGCCGCAAATAAGCTGGGCATGTGGAATACGCCCCTCATTCACTTCCTGAATGAGCCGTTGCTTGATTTCTTCTTGTCCGATTACGTCTCTGAAAAACATATCAATAAATGATTTTAGCTACTTCTTTGATACTGTCTACTGCTCCGATAGAGTAGAAATGAATACTCGGCACTCCGTGAGCCATCAACTCCTTGCACTGGGCTACACACCATTCGATACCTACTTGCTCGGCTTCCGCGTCATTCTTGCACTTCAAAGCCTCTTTCACCAAGTCTTCCGGCAAGTCCACTTTGAAAGTCTTTGGAATCATGCTTAATTGAGACAGCTTCTTGAACGGTTTGATTCCCGGAATGATAGGTATATTGATACCTGCTGCCTTCGCTTGCTCTACAAATTCGAAGTATTTCTTATTGTCGTAGAATAACTGTGTCACGGCATATTCCGCCCCGTTCTCCACTTTTTTCTTCAGCCAGTAAAGGTCAGTCTCGATATTAGGCGCTTCTTCGTGCTTCTCCGGATAACAAGCCACCCCGTAAGAAAACGGCGTACTGCTGACTTTCATCTCCGAACCGTCCACAAAAATACCTTTATTGAAATTATTGATTTGTTCCTGCAACTCGATAGCATGATGGTACCCGTCACCTTCCGGTGTAAATACTGACTCATGTTTCGCTTTGTCACCACGCAACACCAGTAATTCCGTGATATTCAGAAATTGCAGGTCGAGCAACACATACTCGGTTTCTTCACGTGTGAATCCGCTGCACAAAATATGCGGGACTACCGTAATATTGTATTTGTTCTGAATGGCAGCAGCCACGGCAACCGTTCCCGGACGCCTTCTCAAGCGGTTTCTCTGAAACAATCCGTTACCGAGGTCTTTATACACATATTCGCTGCGGTGGGTAGTGATATTGATATATTTCGGGTCAAATTCCCGAAGCGTATCGATTGTCTGATATAACTTTTCTATTCCCGTTCCTTTCAGCGGTGGAAGGATCTCGAAAGAAAAAGCAGTTTTCTTGTTGCTATGTATTAAATCAATTACTTTCATTCTTTTTTTTGCTAATGTTCGTTATCTACTTGGATTAAACGTGCATATTGGGACAAAAATACGAAAAAAGAAAGATTTCTTCTTGATTTACTCTAAAATAGTTTTGTTTTTATCGTACTATAATAGATAAAAGAGGGAATATCCCCTGCAGGATACACCCTCTTTTACCTAATCACTATTATATTAGAATTTACTTGTCGAGGAATGATTTCTTCATTCTGGCGATGTCCGTCAGATAGTCTTGTAAATCCTGTTCATGTTCTTCTTCTTCAGCAAGGATATGCTTGGCAATGTCGCAGGTAGTGAAATCTTTTCCATTGGTAAAGTCAGCAATTTCCTGATAACGAAGGATTGCGCAGCGTTCGGAAGCTACATTATCTTTCAGCAAACTGACAGAGTCGAATCCCTGCGGAGCATCATATTTGCATCTTGCCAACTCGAACCATTGCTTAGGGTCGAGCACCGGAACTCCTTCCAGCTCGATGATACGGTCAGCGAGCAGTTGCGCATGTCTGCGCTCTTCTTCGGCATGTTCCTCAAATTCACCCTGTACATCGGCACGCATGGCACCTTCCACTACTAATGCACCTACCCAATATTGATAGTATGCCAACCATTCTTCAGCTAATGCTGCGTTCAACTGTGCGATTAAACTTTCTACATCTAGTTTCCCTTGTAGAATTTTTACACTTTCTCTAGCCATAATTTTTATGTTTAGGTTACTATGTTTAAGTTGTCTATGTAACAGGCAGGGGAGATTTTTGTTTATGGCTCATTGAGAATTTAACAGAAAGATAGCTTTACCTACACATAAGTTTGTAAAGTGCTGTTTTATCTGCCACCTGCAACGAAATTGAATTATCTTATTGAGAATAACTGTATTACAGCGTTGCAGATACCTGTTGCAGATACGTTGCAGATGTAGTATCTGCAACGTATCTGTTGGTCTTATAAAACTCGTACAACATGGTAGACAGTACCTCTGTGTACACGTTTCGATGGGATTTCGTGTTTACGGAGAACTCGCCCGAACACACTTACCCGCTTGTTTGATAACGGTATGGCACTGTTTTTCTTTATATCTTCCAAAATCTCCGCCGGTGAGAGCCATTCGCCATCCTCTTTCTCTTTGGCCGGACGGAAATAACGGTAAAATAACTGTTCTTCGAGTGAAACTTGCTCAAATTCACGGTTGCTTTTGGTCATAATCTGTTCTTCGGACTGGTCGAACCAGTAACGTTCGCCATGATCGAGCTCATACATGGCCTGCGTGTAAAGCTGTTCATAATCTATCGCCTTGTTTGTATCTATCGTTCCGGTTACTTCGATACAGATAAAGCGGCGGCTGCCCGTAGGGTCGGTCAGCAAGTCTTTTTGGTTGCTCGTCGCGATGAATGAAGCATAACGGCGCATTTCAAGCACGGCGTTTCCATAAGGTTTGCGCATATTTACAATCGGTTTTTGCAGGATATGTTTCAGGTATCCTTGTTGGGTGGCGCTGATCTGGTCGAACTCGTCAATGTTGATGAGCGCAAAACGATTGAGATACAATTCGGCATCCGCCTTTCGTGAGAAATCGATGCTGTCCGTATAGTATGCACGCATGGCGGGCGGGATGAGGCTGCGGCAGAATGTCGATTTACGGCAACCTTGCGGGCCTACCAGCAGGGGCGAAACATTATTCGCATATTTCTTATCTGTCCCACGCCAGTGCATGACCATGTTGAGAAACCAGCGGTGAAACAAGTCTACCCAATGCTTGTTTTCGCAGGGAACGGTTTGCGCCAGTCTGCGGATACGGTCTTTGCCGTCCCAGATGGGAAGATGGTAGAGGAAATCTTCCAACGGATTGAATACGGGGATGCGGTTGGAGTAGATGTATCGGCTTATGTCCCTGTCCCATAGCGGAATCCCTTCGGCCTGCGCATCTAGTGCGATACTGTTCAGCACCCGTTTGTTGATAGGATTGAAGTAGAAATGGAATGAGTTCCGTTCGCGGTATTCCACTTCTCCCACTTGGGTGTTGTAACGGAATTCGTAGCGCCTGTTCATAAACTCCTCTGTCTGGAGTGACAGGTACTGTTCTTTCCCTAAGCTGCTCTTCTTTCCGAACCCTTTTTGTTCTTCATATACATTCTTAATCAGCTGGCGGATGAGCACCTCTTGCCGGCGCAGGTAATAGTGGAAAATAGTACGTTTCACCGTTTCCTCTTCGGGAATGCCCGAATGGAAGCAGTTGACAGCCAGTTGTGTCACCATAGCCTGAAAGTCTTCCCCTCTTTCGGGTGCACCTTCATCTTCCGCTTCGTAGATTTCTTCATGGGTCTTTCTCAAAGCTGCTTCGAAAAGCATAAATACAGCGCGCTCCGTGTCATATCCCGGTACGGCCCGTGTCAACGGTGACTTTTCCGAGCGTACTGCTTCCCGATAGGTCAGTTCTTCGGGCATCCCTGACGGTTGCGACAGATAAAACGGAACGGAATCCGGTCTGTACATAAGTTCCGGGTCGTATGACAGCCGTGAGTACTGTTCCAGACTAGGCTCTTTGGGTAAAATGCTGAACGGGATTTGCGGCTGATAGCATTTAACGGCCAAACGATAGGCATGTGCGTGAAATATCTCCGCTTCTTCTCTTTTCTGTGGAAGCGAATTGTCTGGGCGGGTAAATTTCGCCCATATTTTTACTGTCCGTCCGCTCGAACCGGTAAAAACACAGTGAGTCTGCGGCTGTTCCCATGCCAATTGTTTTACCAATGTAATCTCCGGGCCGCCTGACAACGGTCCGACGGTCAGTTCTACTATTCCGTTATAACTTTTCATTTGTTTTCCACCTTCGGCCCTGCGGAATTCCGCAGCCGGAAGAATCTTCGGTAGCTTGTCTGCTTCGTAGCAGCGTGAGTCGGGCAGGGAATATCGCAACACTTCTCTGAAGGCGGACACAGGCCGTGTCTTTGTTTCTGTCCGTGTTTTTCCTATCCACGTTTCCATATCCATTGTAGTCAGCGCAGTAGTTTTGTCCTTGTCTCTTAATTGAGTAATTTTCATCTTTTGTTTTGTTAATAATATTCTGCTAAGTTAGTCATATTTGTCCGCTCTTGCAAATAAACATGGATATTTTATCTGTTTATCCTTTTTATCCGTACATTTGTAGAATTTAATAACAATAAAACCGATAAACAGCAATGAAAGAACCATTCGATTATTCCATCGTTCCTTATACTTTCGGCTTGTAGTGTACTGAATAAGTTGACACTTCTCAAATTCGAAATTCACATGGAAGAATTAAAAAAGAAGTACACTCCTTACACAGAATCTGAACGAATGTCGTATATTCGTGAGTATTTATCGACTTCCGAAACGAAGTATCAGTTTGCCAAGCGTACGGGTATTTGCCGTCGTTTGCTGATTCTTTGGCTTGATAAGTATCATATAAATGATAAAGTTATGAGTACAGAACAACCCTCTTTAAGAAAAGACTCTGATGAGTCTCTCAATGAACTGGAGAAAGAACTCGCTGCATTGCGTGCCGAAAATCGCAAGCTTCAACGTGCTCTTCAGGAAGAAAGTCTTCGTCATGAAGCTTGTGAGGAATTGATTAATCTTGCGGAGTCAACCTATCACATCAAGGTTCGAAAAAACTCCGATGCCAAGTAATCGACACCTTGTCACAGGGAACTCTGCCCTTCATATGCGCGGCAGTCTGCAGTTCCTCTGTGATTACTTCGGCATAACCAGACAAGGTTATTATAAGCATGTCAACAGAAAAAGGAAATAGACATCCTCACATCAAGCATTGTGTTGTATTGTAATGAGTTACGTAAACTTATGCCCAAGGCTGGTATGCGTGAACTCTATGCATGCTGCCTTCGCAAGTTTGGTGTCAGGATGGTCATTGGACGTGATCAATGCTATAATATTTTTCGTGCCAATGGCTGTCAACGTGTCAGACGTGTGAGGCAAAGACAACAAATTCAATCATAATTATTACATTTATCCAGACCTGCTGAATGTCACGCCTAAATTTGTAGCTGACACATTCGGTTCAATGGTTGTAGCGGACATAACCTATGTTGCCACGTGCCAGGGATGGGCTTACCTGTCCCTTCTTACCGATGCGGGCAGTCGGGCCATAGTCGGATATGCCCTGTGCAAAACACTCGAAGCGGAAGGTCCTTTAAAGGCACTGAGGATGGCTATGGACTTTTACAACAGATACAATGTTGATTTGAATAATCTGATACACCATTCTGACCGGGGAGTGCAATACTGCTCAAACCTGTATGTAGGTATGCTCAAGAAACATCATATTAATATCAGTATGACTCAGTGTGGGGATCCGCTACATAATGCTCTGGCTGAACGGATGAATAACACGATCAAGAATGGGTGGCTTTTTGACTGTACAGATGACAGCTTTGAACAATTGGATAAACGTATAGCCGATGCCATATATGCATACAATTATGTTAGACCGCATCAAGGCATACAAATGAGAACTCCGATGGAATATATTCGTAAATGCAGTGGAAAGGTAGCTGAAGTCCCGCTCGTCGGGACGGGTACTCCCGCCCCTTGCCGCTAGGGCGATCCCCGAGCGAAGAGTTTTTGTTATTTAATGAAAGTTTACAGCCCGAAGTCTTGCACTTATAAGAGAAGATACATAATTTTGCAAAATATCTAAAATGACAACTTATACAGGAATTACAAAGGGACAAGTAAACTTATTTAGGTTTTAAAAAATATTGAGTAAACGAACTTAGGTATAACAAGCGAAGTTGTCAACTAAATCCAGTACAGTACATTAGCTACGGTTTCGCTGTCGTTTCTCTATATGGAAACTCCAGTGTCTCTAGCGGGAAACGCTAGTATCTCTGGCTGGAAACGCTCGTTTCCATGCGCGGAAACTGTAGTTTCCCGCCTGGGAACCGGAGTTCTGACGCTGGAAACGAGCGCTTCAATGATAGGAAAATAAACTTTGATGCTTGGTGTGCAATATTTCTTCTTACCGCTGTGTTGCAGATACTTTATCTGCAACGTATCTGCAACGGTATCTGCAACGCTATAATTGTTTATCAGTCAGTTTATTATTTCGATTTTGTTGCAGGTGGCAGATGTTTTTTTATTTTTCAAACTTTATTGTAGGGAAAATTAGAGGTAATAGTGGCTTGAGGAAAAGAATCTTTTAACCTTGCGTGAGAAGGAGTTCTATTAAAAATATATATCTTTGCAAGACAGGTGACTGGCGTTAATTTATAAAAGCAGAGATTATGAGCAATAAAATTTATCCTATCGGCATTCAGAATTTTGAAAAGATTCGTAATGACGGTTATTTCTATATTGATAAAACGGCATTAATGTATCAAATGGTCAAGACCGGAAGTTATTACTTCTTGAGTCGTCCGCGCCGTTTTGGAAAGAGTCTGCTCATTTCTACCTTGGAGGCTTATTTCCAAGGGAAAAAGGAACTGTTTGAAGGATTGGCTGTGGAAAAGTTGGAAAAGGATTGGATAAAGCATCCTATACTGCATCTCGACCTTAATATTGAGAAGTATGACACGCCGGAAAGTCTGGATAAAATATTGAATGATAATCTTGAATATTGGGAAAGCCAATACGGCACCCGTCCGTCTGAAACATCCTTTTCCCTGCGCTTTGCCGGTATCATTCAGCGTGCTTGCGAAAAGACGGGGCAACGTGTAGTGATTCTGGTAGACGAATATGACAAGCCTATGCTGCAAGCCATCGGCAATGAAGAACTTCAAAAGCAATTCCGAAATACACTGAAGCCATTTTATGGCGCTTTGAAAACGAAGGACGGGTATATAAAGTTCGCTCTGCTCACCGGCGTGACAAAGTTTGGAAAAGTAAGTGTATTCAGTGATCTGAATAACCTGGATGATATTTCGATGTGGAATGAGTATGTCGAAATTTGTGGTGTCAGCGAGCGTGAAATCCATGAAAATCTGGAAGCGGAACTACATGAATTTGCAGCAGCACGTGGAATAACGTATGATAAACTCTGTGAAGATTTGAGAGAGTGTTATGATGGCTATCATTTTACGCACAATTCAATCGGCATGTACAACCCGTTCAGTTTGCTGAACGCTTTCAAGCGTAAAGAGTTTGGTAGTTATTGGTTTGAAACGGGTACGCCTACCTATTTGGTGAAATTGCTAAAAAAACATCATTATGACCTGGAGCGGATGGCACATGAAGAGACCGATGTCCAAGTGTTGAACAGTATAGATTCGGAATCCACCAATCCCATTCCGGTGCTCTATCAGAGCGGCACCTCACTATAAAGGGATATGATGAAGAATTTGGAATGTATCGCTTGGGTTTCCCCAATCGCGAAGTGGAAGAAGGTTTTATCCGCTTCCTGCTTCCTTTTTATGCGAACGTAAACAAGGTCGAGTCGCCTTTTGAGATTCAGAAATTTGTCCGTGAGGTGCGTTTCGGTGATTATGACTCCTTCTTCCGCCGTCTGCAAAGTTTCTTTGCGGATACTACCTTACGAAGTGATTCGGGATCAGGAACTACATTACGAAAATGTTCTTTTTATCGTTTTTAAACTGCTAGGCTTCTACACCAAGGTAGAGTATCATACGAGTGAAGGGCGCATTGATCTTGTCTTGCAGACTGATAAATTTATTTATATAATGTAATTTAAACTGAATGGCACAGCAGAAGAGGCTTTGCAACAGATTAACGATAAGCATTATGCTTTACCTTTCGAGACGGATGGGCGAAAACTTTTTAAAATAGGAGTAAATTTTAGCGCAGAAACTCGTAATATCGAAAAGTGGATCGTGGAATCTTGAATGTATATAGAATTTCTGTTAGGTATAGGAAAATAGAACTTACATTTGGGTATACTATATAATAATGTATAGGTGTTCCATATAAGGATGTGTCTATCTGAAAAAATATACTCTATGACATCGTTATCAATCAATGAGTTACAAAAAAGTTTCAAGAAAGAACCGAAAAATAGTCAGATATATTTGGATGTTATTGATAAGTTATCTACTTTTGCACCCGCTTTGCTAGAGAGACAGAGCCTAATGATTGACATTCTGTTACAAGATTAAGGCATCAGAAAATAAAAACAAAAAAACTTCGAAAAAAGTTTGGAGGTTATCTGAAAAAGTCCTTATCTTTGCATCCGCTTTCGCAAAGAAAGCAGGCGCGGCGGAAGCCACGTTAGTTCTTTGAAATATTGATAAACAATACAAGTAGTACAAGTAAAAAAATAGAACTCAATACTTGTCTTATTCAGTAGTGATACAATTAAGACTAATAGGTATTTGAATAAGGTCAATAAATTTACGGCGTCCTGAACAGAGCAAAAAGTCATCCTAAGGGATGATAAAAAATACTTTTACAATGAAGAGTTTGATCCTGGCTCAGGATGAACGCTAGCTACAGGCTTAACACATGCAAGTCGAGGGGCAGCATTTTAGTTTGCTTGCAAACTGAAGATGGCGACCGGCGCACGGGTGAGTAACACGTATCCAACCTGCCGATAACTCCGGGATAGCCTTTCGAAAGAAAGATTAATACCGGATGGCATACGAATATCGCATGATATTTTTATTAAAAATTTCGGTTATCGATGGGGATGCGTTCCATTAGTTTGTTGGCGGGGTAACGAGTACAAGACTACGATGGATAGGGGTTCTGAGAGGAAGGTCCCCACATCGGAACTGAGACACGGCCAAACTCCTACGGGAGGCAGCAGTGAGGAATATTGGTCAAGAGCTGAACCAGCCAAGTCGCGTGAGGGATGAAGGTTCTATGGATCGTAAACCTCTTTATATGAATAAAGTTTTCCACGTGGGTTTTGTACCATATGAATAAGGATCGGCTAACTCCGTGCCAGCAGCCGCGGTAATACGGAGGATCCGGCGTTATCCGGATTTATTGGGTTTAAAGGGTGCGTAGGCGGCCATTTAAGTCAGCGGTGAAAGTCTGTGGCTCAACCATAGAATTGCCGTTGAAACTGGGGGTCTTGAGTACAGTAGAGGTGGGCGGAATTCGTGGTGTAGCGGTGAAATGCTTAGATATCACGAAGAACTCCGATTGCGAAGGCAGCTCACTAGACTCTCACTGACACTGATGCTCGAAAGTGTGGGTATCAAACAGATTAGATACCCTGGTAGTCCACACAGTAAACGATGAATACTCGCTGTTTGCGATATACAGTAAGTAAAGCGAAAGCATTAAGTATTCCACCTGGAGTACGCCGGCAACGGTGAAACTCAAAGGAATTGACGGAAATTTTACAAGCGGAGGAACATGTGGTTTAATTCGATGATACGCGAGGAACCTTACCCGGGCTTAAATTGCATTTGAATATATTGGAAACAGTATAGCCGTAAGGCTGTTGTGAAGGTGCTGCATGGTTGTCGTCAGCTCGTGCCGTGAGGTGTCGGCTTAAGTGCCATAACGAGCGCAACCCTTGCCACTAGTTACTAACAGGTGATGCTGAGGACTCTGGAGGGACTGCCAGCGTAAGCTGCGAGGAAGGTGGGGATGACGTCAAATCAGCACGGCCCTTACGTCCGGGGCTACACACGTGTTACAATGGGGGGTACAGAAGGCGGCTACCTGGTGACAGGATGCTAATCCCAAAACCTCTCAGTTCGGATCGGAGTCTGCAACCCGACTCCGTGAAGCTGGATTCGCTAATCGCGCATCAGCCATGCGGCGAATACGTTCCAGGCCCGTACACACCGCCCGTCAAGCCATGGGAGCCGGGGTACCTGAAGTACGTAACCGCAAGGATCGTCCTAGGTAAAACTGGTAATTGGGGAAGTCGTAACAAGGTAGCCGTACCGGAAGGTGCGGCTGGAACACCTCCTTTCTGGAGCGATGCCGTAACTGTCACAAAACGTGGCAGCCACTTAAAGACTTTAAAGGTTCTGTTTTTTGTACTACTGGTACTTGTTTATTTATAATATATAGATCAACCATCTATAGAAGTATAGATAGAGATAAACAAGAGAAAAAAGAAGCCGAGTCTAGACGAAAGGTAGACAAGGTTGAACTAGTCCTATAGCTCAGTTGGTTAGAGCGCTACACTGATAATGTAGAGGTCGGCAGTTCAACTCTGCCTGGGACTACCAAGCTCAAGAATGAGGAACAGGGAAAGCTAAAAGCTAAAAAACAAAATTCTTGAATAACCTCTTGGGGGATTAGCTCAGCTGGCTAGAGCATCTGCCTTGCACGCAGAGGGTCAACGGTTCGAATCCGTTATTCTCCACCATCTCTGAAAAGAGAAACGATCTTTGACATGATGTACAAAAAGTAAAATTTAGTAAAGAGCTAAAAGTATATATCGAACCGTACGTGTTCGAGTATGCAATATTGATGGAAGCAATTCCACTACCAATACCAGTACGAGAATAAAACGTTTGAAAGAAAGTAAGCAAGGGCGCATGGCGGATGCCTTGGCTCTCGGAGGCGATGAAGGACGTGATAAGCTGCGAAAAGCTCTGTTTAGGTGCAAATAACCTTTGATCCAGAGATTTCCGAATGGGACAACCGTCATTCTGAAGGAATGACATCTTGCATAGCAAGAGGCTAACGCAGGGAACTGAAACATCTTAGTACCTGTAGGAAAAGAAAATAATAATGATTCCCCTAGTAGTGGCGAGCGAACGGGGAATAGCCCAAACCAATGTTGTTACGGCAATATTGGGGTTGTAGGACCACGATGTCGCAAGACATTTACGAATAGAATCCTCTGGAAAGTGGAACCATAGACGGTGATAGTCCGGTATATGAAGTCAAATTAAGCGTAGTGGTATCCTGAGTAGCGCGGGACACGAGAAATCTTGCGTGAATCTGCCGGGACCATCCGGTAAGGCTAAATACTCCCGAGACCGATAGCGAACCAGTACTGTGAAGGAAAGGTGAAAAGCACTTCGAATAGAAGAGTGAAATAGTCCCTGAAACCGTGCGCCTACAAGCGGTCGGAGCTGCGTAAGCAGTGACGGCGTGCCTTTTGCATAATGAACCTACGAGTTACTTTTTCCGGCAAGGTTAAGCATCTTGAGATGTGCAGCCGAAGCGAAAGCGAGTCTGAACAGGGCGATTGGTCGGAGTAGACGCGAAACCAAGTGATCTACCCATGGCAGGTTGAAGGTTAGGTAACACTAACTGGAGGACCGAACCGATAAGCGTTGAAAAGCTTCCGGATGAACTGAGGGTGGGGGTGAAAGGCTAATCAAACTTGGAGATAGCTCGTACTCCCCGAAATGCATTTAGGTG
>SCPO01000321.1_pt1 | contig 47754 bp, 69 predicted proteins | sample 6106821 | NCBI WGS metagenome assembly SCPO01 (sample SAMN10720448, study PRJNA508395) | human gut metagenome | isolation source: Participant 2 stool, 0 month | host: Homo sapiens | collected 2017 | reverse complement strand
CCCAGAGTCCGCAGGAACCTTTACCACCAATCTTGTAAAGGCGGCTCCTGTCAAATGGGATAAGGCCCAGGTGACAAGCGGCGCGAAAGCCCAGGCAGTGATCGTAAATGCAGGAATCGCCAATGCCTGTACGGGAAAAGAGGAATGGACTACTGCGCTCAGACTGCCAAGGCTGCAGCAGAAGCATTAAATATTAGACAAGCGTCCTTGTGGCCTCCACCGGAGTGATCGGAATGCAGCTCCCCATGGAACGCATTGAAGCAGGGATCCGGGCCATGGCCCCTGAATTGGGGGATAGCTTAGAGAGCGGAACTGAGGCTTCAAAGGCTATTATGACAACGGATACGAAGAATAAGGAAGTGGCTGTCAAAGTAGTTCTTGGGGGCGTACCTGTTACCATCGGCGGCATGTGTAAGGGATCCGGCATGATCCACCCCAATATGTGCACCATGTTAAGCTTTGTCACAACAGACGCAGCCATTTCCAAGGAACTTCTGCAGGAGGCATTAAGCGAGGATATCAAGGATACCTACAACATGATTTCCGTAGACGGGGACACTTCTACCAATGATACGGTGCTTCTTCTGGCAAACGGCCTTGCAGGAAATCCTGAGATCACAGAGAAAAATGAGGATTACAAAGCCTTCTGCGAGGCATTAAATTATATCAATGAAACACTTGCAAAGAAGATGGCAGGAGACGGAGAAGGCTGTACGGCTCTTTTTGAGGTAAAGATCAAGGGAGCGCAGACAAAGGAGCAGGCAAAGATTCTGGCAAAATCCGTGATCACTTCCAGCCTTACAAAGGCGGCGATTTTCGGTCATGACGCCAACTGGGGCCGCATCCTCTGCGCCATGGGCTATTCCGGCACGGAGTTTGATCCAGAGCAGGTGGACTTGTATTTTGAGAGCGCTGCAGGCAGCATGCAGATCATAAAGGATGGCGTGGCACTGGATTACAGCGAGGAGCAGGCAACAAAGATCCTTTCCGAACCGGAGGTTACAGCCATCGCAGATATTAAGATGGGAACCGAAGAGGCGGCAGCCTGGGGCTGTGGACCTTACCTTTGATTATGTAAAGATCAACGCAGACTACCGGTCATAAGATGGCGGCAGGAAACAGGGAATATAGAATATGAATTCAGGGAGGAAATGAGAAATGAATCTGGAACCAATGCAGAAGGCGGCTGTTTTAATTGAGGCCCTTCCATATATTCAGCGTTTTAACCGCAAAATTGTAGTGGTAAAATACGGCGGCAGCGCCATGGTAGATGAAGAGTTAAAGAAAAAGGTCATTCAGGACGTAGTTCTTTTAAAACTGGTAGGCTTTAAGCCCATTATTGTCCACGGCGGAGGAAAGGAAATCAGCCGCTGGGTCGGAAAGGTAGGCATGGAACCCTATTTTATCAACGGCCTGCGCGTTACCGACGAGCCTACCATGGAGATTGCGGAAATGGTATTAAATAAGGTAAATAAGAGCCTGGTACAGCTGGTAAATGAGCTTGGCATCAAGGCAGTGGGAATCAGCGGAAAAGACGGCATGATGTTAAAATGCCATAAAAAGCTTTCCGGCGGTCAGGATATCGGCTATGTGGGAGAAATCGATTCCGTAGATCCGAAATTATCCATGATGGAAAAGGATTTCCTGCCGATTATCTGCCCCATTGGCTTTGATGAGCACTTCCAGAGCTACAATATCAATGCAGATGATGCAGCCTGCGCCATCGCAAGGGCGGTTCAGGCGGAAAAGCTGGCCTTTCTTACAGATGTAGAAGGCGTATATAAAGATTTTGAAGATAAGGATTCCCTGATTTCTGAAATGGAAGTGGATGAGGCACAGGCCTTTGTAGACAGCGGAAGTCTGGGAGGCGGTATGCTTCCAAAGCTTCAAAACTGCATTGACGCCATTAAAAACGGCGTTTCCAGAGTTCATATTCTGGATGGACGGATTCCACACTGCCTGCTGCTTGAAATCTTTACAGATAAGGGTATCGGAACTGCCATCTATAATTCAAAAGAGGATGAGAGGTATTACCATGGCTGATGAAAAATGATCAATCGGGCTGAACAGGTTCTGTATAAAACATACAATCGCTTCCCGGTGGTGTTTGACCACGGAAAAGGAGTAACTCTCTGGGACAGCGAGGGGCAGGAATATCTGGACTTCGGCGCAGGAATTGCGGTTATGGGTCTGGGATACGCAGATGAGGAATACACCCAGGCGGTAAAGGCCCAGCTGGATAAATTGACCCATATTTCCAACCTGTTTTACAATGAACCTTCAATCACAGCAGGAGAGAAGCTGTTAAAAGTCTCCGGCATGGACAAGGTGTTTTTTACCAACAGCGGCACCGAGGCGGTTGAAGGAGCGTTAAAGATCGCAAAGAGATATCATTATAATAAGCTTCATGAAACAATGGGGGACGGCTTTGACGGCTGCGAGGAAAAGGAAATCGACATGACAGGAGAGATCATTGCCATGAACCATTCCTTTCACGGCCGCAGCCTGGGCGCTTTGTCCGTAACGGGAAATGCCCACTATCAGGCGCCCTTTGCTCCGCTGATCCCGGGAATCCGTTTTGCGGATTTTAACGATCTGGACAGTGTGAAATCACAGATTACAGACAAGACCTGCGCCATTATCGGAAACCATCCAGGAGAGGGAGGAATTTACCCGGCAGAGGAAGCCTTTTTAAAGGGCGTCCGGGCGCTGTGCGATGAGCACGATATCCTGCTGATCCTGGATGAGATCCAGTGCGGAATGGGACGCACCGGAGAGATGTTCGCCTGGCAGCATTACGGCGTAAAGCCGGATGTGATGACCGTGGCAAAGGCCCTTGGAAACGGCGTTCCCATCGGAGCCTTCCTGGCCTGCGGAAAGGCAGCCACAGCTATGGTTCCGGGAGACCACGGCACCACCTACGGCGGAAATCCCCTGGTGACAGCGGCAGCGGGAGCAGTTCTTGATATTTTTAAAGAGACAGATCACAGACCATGTCAAAGAGGTGGGAGCTTACCTTTATGAAAAACTGGAGGAGCTTACCAAAAAATACGATATCATCTGCGGCCACAGAGGTCGGGGACTGATCCAGGGGCTGGAGTTTACCGTTCCTGCAGGCCCTATTGTATCAAAAGCTCTTTTAGAGGAGAAGCTGGTTTTGATCAGTGCAGGCAGCCATATTATCCGGTTTGTGCCGCCGCTTATTATTCAGAAGTCGGATGTGGATGAAATGGCGGCGCGGCTGGAACGGGTGCTGAAAAATTTATAAGGTGTGTAAAAGATTCGTATATAAGCGACATGAGTTTCTATAAAATATCACTCAATTGATTGACCCAACCCCGATTGAAAATATCCGCATGTGTTCCTGTGTCCACCAGAGTGAGGGTCAGGATGTCATTTTCGATAAGATAAACTAAAAGCCAATCTGGTTTAATATGACATTCACGGAAGCCTTTTAACTAGCCGCTTAATTCGTGATCATGATATTTTGGTTCCAGTTGTTTACCCTGACGAAGTGTGTCAACAACATAATCCAAAAGGGCAAGATCCAGTACCCTTTTTTTCATGAGTTTGTAGCTTTTTTTGTAAGCGGTTGTGAATTTTACTGTGTACATTTATTCTTCAAGTGTCCTTCGCAGTTCATACATACTATTATATCCCTTGACGTCAGGATCACGGGAGATGCGTTTGGCTTCATCCATGGCATCAAGTGTGCGCTGATTGTAATGGTGCATTTCAATATTAAATGGAAGTCCGCCTCTAAGCACACATTGATGAAGAAACAAATTTACTGCACCAGACATATCGAGTCCAAGGGTATTAAACAAATCAGTGGCCTGTTTTTTGATGTCTGCATCAATTCTGATCTGGGTAGGTGCTGTTGCCATATAATCACCGCCTTTTAGGTATATTATATGTAATTTGGTTTACAATGTCAATCAAATAGATGGTAAAATCACTTTTTCCTTGATTTTTAGCATTTTTAAGGCTCTTTTTTGAGGCTTTTTTAGCCTTGGAGCCTTTTTTTGTTTTTTCCGGTTTGTCGGAGCGGCCAACGGACAGAAAATCAGAATCCTGAAGCTCTGGAGTGGTATCTGTGATCGGAGGTACAGTGTCCGGGGCGGGAGATTGAGGGCTGGAAGCTGGCGGATCAGACGGTATCTGTTCATCTGCCCTATATTCCACGATATCCTCAATACGGCAGTCTAAAAGGCGGCAGAGTGTTTCAAGCGTGTGAGTAGAAACGTGCATATTTTTTTTCAGGCGTCCGATCTGTCCGGCGCTGAAGCCATGAAATTTGATTAGTTTATACTGGGTCATACCGCGGTTTGTCATGGTATCCCATAAACGGTCATATCGAATCATTGACCATTCCTCCTAAATAATATATTATCAGTAAACGGATTATATCATAAGATGGATATGGATACAAGAGGGACTGAAAAAATAACGAATGACAAACCTACAGCACAATGATATAATTTACTGAGCATCGTATAGTATGAGGAGATTGTATGCTGGATTACAGGATAGCGGCAGTCTGCGGAGCTGCCCTGGGGGCTGCTCTGGCAGCCCGTTCAAAATATGAGAGAAAATCGCTGTCTGTGGAGGAAACAGAGGTGTTTTCGGATCGTCTTACCAGAGACTGGATCTTTGTATTTCTTTCCGATCTCCATGAAAATGAATTTGGGCCGGAAAATGAACAGCTGATAGCAGCCATTGACCGCATAAAGCCGGATGGGATTTTAATTGGAGGCGATCTGATCGTCACGAAAAAGAGACAGGCAAGAACAAGAGTATCGGAGACCCTTCTGGCCGCGCTGGCTTCCCGTTATCCCATATACTGCGGAAACGGCAATCACGAAAGCCGCATGAGATGGCGGAAGGAAGAATACAAAGATGGCTATGAACAATACAGAGCATATCTTAAGAAGCTGGGAATCTGTCTTTTAGAAGATCAGTCTGTACTGGTCTGAGACGAGATACGGGTTTCCGGGCTGGAACTGGATCCCTGTTTTTATAAAAAGGCATATTTCAAAAAACTGGCATTGATGGATCAAGCTTATATAGAGAAAAGCTGGGCCTGCCAGCAGGGATCATTTTCAGATCCTTCTGGCCCATTCGCCGCTCTTTTTTGAGGCATACAGGAAGTGGGGAGCCGATTTGACGCTGTCCGGCCATTTTCATGGAGGCACCATACGGCTTCCGGTTTTGGGAGGCGTGATGACGCCAGTATCAGTTTTTCTGCCGGAATGTGCCGGAACCCATGAAAGGGCGGGAAATATATGGCGGTGAGCAGAGGCCTTGGAACTCATTCCATCAATATCCGGTTAAATAACCGGCCTCAGCTTTTAGTCGTCCGGTTAAAGAGGAAAATAACGTAATTATGGAAACAATTACCTATAAACTGGAGCATTTTGAAGGCCCTCTGGATCTTCTGCTCCATTTGATCGAAAAGAACAAGATTGATATCTATGATATTCCCATTGTGGAAATTACGGCCCAATATCTGGCCTATGTGCGCCAGATGGAACGGGAAGACTTAAATATAGTCAGCGACTTTCTTGTCATGGCTGCAACCCTTCTGGATATCAAGGCCAAGATGCTTCTTCCGAAGGAAGTAAATGAGGAAGGGGAGGAAATAGACCCCAGGGCAGAGCTTGTGAGCCGTCTGCTGGAATACAAGCGTTATAAACTTTTGGCAGAAGAACTGGCAGAGCGGGAGGAGGGAGCGCTGATGCATTTTTATAAGGCGTCTACCCTTCCGCCTGAGGTTGCAAAATACCAGCCGCCGGTAGATCTGGATGAGCTTTTGGATGGAATGACGCTTGCAAAGCTGAAACGGATTTTTGAGCAGGTGATGAAACGCCAGGAAAATAAGGTGGATCCTATCCGCAGTAAATTTGGAACGATCCGGAGAGAGCCGGTAAGTCTTGAAACAAAGATAGGTTCTGTACTGGCTTATGCGAGAAAAAAACGGCGTTTCAGTTTTCGCCAGCTTTTAGAGCGCCAGTCTGATAAGCTGGAGATCGTAGTAACCTTTCTGGCAGTGCTGGAGCTGATGAAAATTGGAAAGATCCATCTGACCCAGGAGGAAACCTTTGGAGATATGGATATTGAAGCTCTGGAACCGGAGGGCATGGATGAAGAGCCGGATCTTGCAGAACTGAGTGATTTTGAGGAATAGGAAATGGAAAACAGCAGTATCAATGTAAATTTTGAGCCTGTAGAAAATGAAAAGGATCAGGAGGCCGTTATTGAGGCAGTGCTTTTTACCATAGGCGGGGCCGTGGAGCTGCGCCAGCTGGCAGCGGCCATTGGACAGGATAAGGAAACGGCCAAAGGGCGGTAGAGCGGCTGGCAAAGCGTTACCGGCAAGAAACAAGGGAATGGAGATTAAACAGTTAGAGACAGCTATCAGATGTGTACCCGCTCTGAATATTATGAAAACCTCATCCGCGTGGCGGCAGCGCCTAAAAAGCAGGTGCTGTCCGATGTGGTTCTGGAAACACTGTCCATTATTGCTTACCGGCAGCCGGTGACAAAGATGGAGATTGAGAAGATCCGCGGGGTAAAGTCGGATCATGCGGTAAACCGTCTGGTGGAGTATGATCTGGTCTATGAGGCGGGCCGTCTGGATGCACCGGGCCGTCCCGCCCTGTTTGCCACTACAGAGGAATTTATGCGCCGGTTCGGTGTGGATTCTCTGGGAGAGCTTCCGGATGTGGATCCGGAACAGGAGGCTCTCATCCGGGCAGAGGTAGAGGAGGAGCTGCAGCTGAGCGTAGAGGAGCTTCAGAAAGATATGGAGGAATAGCCGGAGAAAAGAATCAGGTGCCGGAAACTGATGCCGCAGTCCGTCACTTCAGGGGACAAATGGGAATATGCTAGGGTAACCCGTTTGAAGAGGAGCGGTTTTGTGTTTCAGAGTTTTATTCTGGTGCTGGCGCTGTGTGCCGACACCTTTGGGGCAGGTCTTGCCTATGGGACAAATCGAATACGGGTCGGTTTTGGAAAGGTGCTGTTTTTAAATGGAATCTGCAGCGTCTGCCTGGGACTGGCTATGACAGCAGGCTTTTTTGCCGCAGAGAGGCTTTCGGGGATCAATCTTCGCACTCTCTGCGGAGGAAGCCTTATTTTTATGGGATTGTTTCGTCTCACGGACTTTTCTCTGCGAAGATGGATCCGGATGCATTGGGAGAATGGACGCAGTTTCTGCTTTTCTCGTTCCGGTATTCATGTGCTTATACGGATCTGGAGTGATCCCATGGAAGCAGATGCAGATGGCTCTCACAGTCTGGAATGGAAGGAAACATTTATTTTAAGCCTTGCAATGTCCTTAGACAGTCTGGCTGCCGGAGCTGCAGCAGCCCTTTCAGAGGGAAGAATTGCTCTTACAGTGCTTTTGTCTCTTTGGTGGGAACTGCGGTCACAGAAGCCGGGCTTATGGCCGGCCGCTTTGCCGCTGAGAAAGGGCAGAGAGACCTGGGATGGCTCAGCGGTCTGCTTTTGATAGCGGTGGGGATTGGGAAACTGTAGGGGGGCGGAAGCTCTTGGTAAAAATGTACACATAAAAAAACTTGCAACCCCTTTGATTGTATGATACATTACTCTGGTAAAGCGAAGAAGTGTATTTACAATGCAAAGGGAGGACAGGAAGATGCTGCAATTTTTGAATACTGCGTTAAAGGCCATTGATGATCTTGTATGGGGAGTTCCGCTGATTGTGCTGATTTTGGCAACAGGGATTTATCTGACGGTACGTCTGAAGGGGATGCAGATCCGAAAACTTCCCGCTGCTCTGCGCTACATGGTTCAGAATGAAGAAGAGGGAAGCGGAGAGGTTACCAGCTTTGGAGCTCTTTGTACTGCCATGTCAGCAACGATCGGAACGGGAAATATTGTAGGTGTAGCGACCGCCATTGTGGCTGGTGGACCGGGCGCTTTATTCTGGATGTGGATTGCCGCTTTATTTGGAATGGCAACCAAATATGCAGAGGGTGTTCTGGCAATCTGCTATCGAAGTGTAGACAAAGAAACCGGTCATGTTTTGGGAGGTCCCTTTTACTATATCGAAAACGGAATGGGAAAGAAATGGAGATGGCTGGTAAAAATATTTGCTTTTTTTGGCGCCGGTGTCGGTCTTCTGGGAATCGGAACCTTTACTCAGGTTAATGGCATTACTTCTGCAGTAGGAGATTTTTTTGATAGTCAGAAAGCCTGTACAGTGGCGCTGTTTGGAAGAGAGATACGGTGGCCGTGCTGATCGCCGGACTGATTTTGACAATTTGTGTTGCACTGGTGGTTTTGGGTGGATTGGAGCGTATTGCTACTGTTTCCCAGATTATCGTGCCGTTTATGGCTGTCTTTTATGTGGCTGCATGCATTACGATTTTATGTGTAAATGCACAAAGGGTTCCTATGGCATTTAAGATGATACTGGAAAGCGCCTTTGGGCTTCGGCCGGCAGCAGGAGGCGCTTTGGGAAGCATTCTTCTTGCAATGCAGAAGGGAATCGCAAGAGGCATTTTTTCAAATGAGGCAGGATTGGGAAGCGCTCCCATTGCTGCTGCAGCAGCCCGTACCAGAGAACCGGTTCGTCAGGGACTGGTTTCGATGACGGGAACCTTTATAGATACGATTATAATCTGTACCATGACAGGTCTTTCAATTGTGCTGACCGGAGCCTATGAGACAGGTCTGGAGGGGGTTGCAGTAACCACTTATGCCTTTAATCACGGGCTTCCTCTGCCCGCCTGGGCCAGTTCCTTTCTTCTGATGGCGTGCCTGATTTTCTTTGCATTTACAACTATTATAGGATGGAATTATTATGGGGAACGCTGTCTGGAGTATTTGTCAGGAGGAAGCAGACGCAGTAATGACGTATCGTTTCTTATATATCCTTGCTATTTTTATCGGGCCGTTTATGACGGTTGAGGCGGTCTGGACGATTGCCGATATCTTTAATGCGCTGATGGCAATTCCCAATCTGATTGCGGTACTTTGCCCTCAGCGGAGTTGTTGCAGCAGAAACGGGAGATTACTGGAAACGAATGAAAAAATAAGATAGAAGTCTGATTTTAATACGCCTATTGACGGAGCCTTGTATCCATGGTAAGATAGCATCACCAATTAAGACACAATACATAGTGTGCTGACAAAAAAGATAAAACACAATATATAGTATATAATGTAATCGTTCTATTGAGAGGTGACGTATGGATCTAACCAGAGTAAAGGTAGTAAAAAAAGACGGAACAAAAGAGGATTTTAACGTTCAGAAGGTGATTTCCGCCATCAGCAAGTCCGCTGAGAGGGCCATGATCACATTTTCAAAGGCAGAACTGAATTTTATCTGCGAATTTGTAGAAGAGAAGGTTCAGGAGCTGGATCAGGAGCTGATCCCAATTCCCCAGATGCACAATATTGTAGAAGGCGCTCTTGAAAAGGTAAATCCTCTGGTGGCAAAGAGCTATCGGGATTACAGAAACTATAAGCAGGATTTTGTCCGGATGCTGGATGATGTGTATAAGAAGAGCCAGTCTATTATGTACATCGGTGATAAGGAGAACAGCAATACGGACAGCGCCCTGGTATCTACGAAGCGCAGCCTGATTTTTAATGAATTAAATAAATCCCTGTATCAGAAGTTTTTATGACCGTGGAGGAGCTTCAGGCCTGCCGAGAGGGATATATTTACATCCATGATATGTCTGCCAGACGCGACACCATGAACTGCTGTCTGTTTGATGTAAAGGCGGTTCTGACCGGGGGCTTTGAGATGGGAAATCTCTGGTATAACGAGCCGAAAACGTTGGATGTGGCCTTTGATGTGATCGGGGATATTGTCTTAAGTGCGGCCAGCCAGCAGTACGGAGGTTTTACGGTTCCCAGCGTGGAGGAGATCCTGGCGCCCTATGCGGAAAAGTCTTATGAAAAGTACATTGAAAAATATCTGGATCTGGGTCTTGCAGCGGACAAGGCCAAAGAGGTGGCCTGGAAGGATGTACAGAGGGATATGGAGCAGGGCTTTCAGGGATGGGAGTACAAGTTTAACTCCGTTTCTTCCAGCCGGGGAGATTACCCCTTTATCACCATGACAGCAGGCACGGAACGAGCCGTTTTGCCAAGATGGCGACTATGACCATGCTCAATGTGCGCAAGGGCGGACAGGGAAAGAAGGATCATAAAAGCCTGTGCTTTTCCCGAAGATCGTATTCCTTTATGATGAGGCTCTTCACGGGCCGGAGGCGAGCTGGAGGATGTGTTTGAGGCAGGGATCGACTGCTCCAGCAAGACCATGTATCCCGACTGGCTGTCCCTGACGGGAAAGGGGTATATCGCCAGTATGTATAAGCGCTATGGCAAAATCATTTCCCCTATGGGCTGCCGTGCCTTTTATCCCCTGGTATGAGCGGGGCGGTATGTATCCGGCAGATGATAAGGACTCTCCCGTATTTGTGGGACGGTTTAATATCGGCGTAGTCAGCCTTCATCTTCCTATGATCCTTGCAAAGGCAAGACAGGAGAGCCGGGATTTCTACGAGGTGCTGGACTACTATCTGGAGCTGATCCGCAAGATCCATATCCGCACCTACGCTTACCTGGGCGAGCTGAAGGCATCTACCAATCCGCTGGCCTACTGTGAAGGCGGTTTTTACGGCGGTCATCTGGGTCTGCATGATAAGATCAAGCCCCTTCTTAAAACTGCCACAGCATCCTTTGGCATCACAGCCTTTAATGAGCTTCAGCAGCTGTATAACAAAAAGTCTCTGGTAGAAGATGGACAGTTTGCGCTGGAGGTTCTGGAGCATATCAATAAAAAGATTGAGGAATTTAAGGAAGAGGATGGCAATCTGTATGCCATTTATGCGACTCCGGCGGAAAATCTCTGCGGCCTTCAGGTAAAGCAGTTCCGTGAAAAGTACGGCATCATTGAAAATGTGTCGGACAGGGAGTATGTGAGCAACGGCTTCCATTGTCATGTGACAGAGGACATTACGCCGATTGAAAAGCAGGATCTGGAGTACCGTTTCTGGGAACTGAGCAACGGAGGAAAGATCCAGTATGTGAAATACCCCATCAGCTACAATAAAGAAGCCATCCGTACTCTGGTGCGCCGGGCGATGAAGATGGGCTTTTATGAGGGAGTAAATCTGTCGCTGGCTTACTGTGACGACTGCGGCCATCAGGAACTGGAAATGGATGTATGTCCTGTCTGCGGCAGCCGGAATCTGACCAAGATCGACCGTATGAACGGTTACCTGAGTTATTCGAGAGTAAAGGGAGATACCCGTTTGAATGAAGCCAAGATGGCTGAAATAGCAGAGAGAAAGAGCATGTAAGAGAAATGAGCAAAAGGCCGTCGGTATCTGATGCGTTCATCAGACCGGCGGCCTTTTATGGCTCAGACTGGGATTTAGCCAGTAACCCTTCTATATATCCTTCTGCCTTTTTCTTATCTCCCGGACTTAACCGGTCAAACAGTTCCAGAAAAGCCTTTTGCTGCTCTGTGATTGTAGCGGCGGAGCCGTCCGTACTGTAAAACTGGGAAATGGTAATGCCCATGGCCTCGCAGATATGGCGTATGGTGGGGACACTGGGGATGGAAGTGCGGCGGAAAAGATTTCCTATGCTGTTTGGAGAAACGTCCATTTCCTTTGCAAGGCGGTAATGGCTCCAGCCTCTGATGCGGCAGAGTTCTTCAATACGTTCCAGCTCAAAACTCATTGTAGTCATATCAGAAGAGACATCCTTAGAGGATCATCTGCTTCTGCCTCCTGTCGTGCTGTCATTTTCGTGCTTTGTATTATTGTATCCCACAGTTATAAAAAACATCAGGCTGAAATAGAGTGCATGACTTATGCACGAAATAGTGTACAAATGAATAAAAATTACCTTATGCGCAGAAATATACAGTTAGAATCTGCGGATGAAAGGATCTTTAAGCGCTTCTTCTTTGGGAGAGTCGGGGCGGTAGCCAAGGAGGCTGTTTGGGTCTGTTTCAAAGAATTCACACAGGCCTTTCAGTTCAATGTCAGTCACCAGACGTTTGCCGAGCTCGATCCGCAGAATGGTCAGCTTGGAAAAATTGTAGCCATTGACCTGCAGTCTGGCGGCCAGTTCATCCTGAGTCAGCTGAGCCATCCGCAGCTGGCGGATCCGGCTGCCAATGATATTTTTCTGCTCACTGGTGGTTATCTTTCGCATAAAAACTCCTGAATTAATGGTGTACACAAGGCACACCTGTAAAATAATGGTTATGTACTAACTGATTGTAATGAAGAAAATCGAAAAAAAGGTTCCAATAATGAAATTTGGGAAAATAAATTTTGTGGAATAGGGGTCGCCCCCTCCTCCGTCCGTTTCCCAGGGCTCTGGTTTCCGGCTGTAAGTAAATTTCAGCCTCTAAGATTTACTAACAGCCTTCAAAGTCGCCCTGGGAAACGGATGGAGGAGGGGGCTTGGGATACTGTGAGGAAGGAAGTATGCACTTCCATGAATTTCCATGAGGGAAAATCAGGTGGAAAAAAAAGCGGGTTTATGTTAGACTGGTAGGTAGTACAAAAGAAAGGCTGGCGTATATGAAAAAGTTTATTGAAGAGTTTAAGGCATTTGCACTGAAGGGCAATATGGTCGATCTGGCAGTTGGTATGATTATCGGCAGTGCGTTTACCAGTATTGTTAATTCGCTGGTGAATGATATTTTTATGCCTGTGCTGAGTATTTTTACGGGAAAAATCGATTTTTCCAATATGTTTATTGCTCTGGATGGGAATAAATATTCTACCTTGGAGGCGGCTAAAGAAGTGACGGCTACCATTAACTATGGTTCTTTTATTACTCAGACCATCAATTTTCTGTTAATGGCTCTGGTGGTATTTCTGGCAGTAAAGGCTATCAGTCGTCTGGAAAAAATAGGAAAACAGCCGGAAGCGCCTAAAGAGAAAAAATGCCCCTACTGCAGCACCATGATCCCGTTGAGTGCTGTGCGGTGCCCTCACTGCACCTCTAATCTGGATGAACAGGAAAAATAAAGCAGGAGAATAAATAAGATGAGGTATCACAATATTACAAAGGATGATATGCTGAACGGAGAAGGGCTGCGGACTGTGCTGTGGGTGGCAGGATGCAGCCATAACTGTCCCGGCTGCCACAATCCCGTGACCTGGGATGTGAGGGGCGGACTGCCGTTTGATGAGGCGGCAAAAGAGGAGCTGTTTGCTGAACTGGAGAAGGATTATATTTCAGGTGTGACCTTCAGCGGAGGAGATCCCCTTCATCCGGCCAACAGAGAGGACATAGCCCGTCTGGCAGAGGAGATCCGCGGGCGTTATCCCAATAAGACCATATGGCTGTATACAGGCTATGATTGGGAGCAGATCTGTGAATTTGCGCTGCTTAAAAATATAGATGTAGTGGTGGATGGAGAATTCATAGAAGCATATAAGGACGTCAGCCTTCACTGGAAGGGAAGCTCCAATCAGAGAGTGATCGATGTGCAGAGATCCCTTCTTATGGGGGAAGCAGTTCTGTATGAGGAGCCGGACACATGAGGCAGAGCCCTTTGGCAGAAAACCGGCGAAAAGGGATAAAATAAGAGATTGAGAACAAAATACAGGAGAACAGAAAAACGATGATCAGCCGTATTGCAAAATTTCATAAAGTAAGCTTTGAACAATTTAAAGGAGACTGGGAGGATACCTTTGGAAAGCAGGAGGATATACGCAGTATTTATGAGGATATCCGTCTTCCAGAGCGTGCTACTTCAGGCTCTGCAGGATACGATTTTTTTGCTCCAAAAGCATTTGTCATTCAGCCGGGGGAAACGGTAAAGATCCCTACAGGCATCCGGGCAGAAATTGATGAGGGCTGGGTGCTGGCTTTATTTCCAAGAAGCAGCCTGGGATTTAAGTACCGCCTGCAGCTTAATAATACGGTAGGTATTATTGATAGCGATTATTTTTACTCAGATAATGAAGGCCATATGTTTATTAAGATAACGAATGATTCCAATGAAGATAAAACGCTGGAACTGCCAAAGGGCGCAGGCGTTGTCCAGGGGATTTTCCTGCCTTCGGCATCACCTTAGATGACGCCAGCAGCGGACAGAGAAATGGCGGCTTTGGAAGCACAGATAAAGGAAGGAACTGATCATGGAAGGCAGCAGGAGAAGAAGCTCCTATCCAGGGGGGAGCCGTCCGCTGGGAGCAGGCCGTCCCGGTGATGCAGGCAGGCCGGTAAGGGCCGGCTCTTCATCCGGCCGGAGAAATGGGGGAAACCCCAGGCGGAGAAGGAGAAAGCGCCTGATGAAACGGATTCTCACAGCAGCGTTCTGCCTTATTCTCACAGGAGGAATCGCCTTTGGCGTAAGCCGTCTGGCAGGCTCCTTTCATTTTTCAAAGAAAAAGAAGCTCAGAGCTCAGGGTATTGAGCTTTTAAGGGGAGGAGATGCAGGCGGCGCCGTTTCTGCGTTTGATGAGGCCTTAGCAGCGGCGGGAGATAAAAGCAAAACCTTTAATATCGACGTTCTTTCTTATCGGGCCGAGGCAGAGATGATGCTGGATGATTTTGAGGCAGCAAAACACAGCTGGGATCTGATCCTGGAACAGGGAGGAGATCCCATTTCCGGGCGGTATATGAAGAGCTTTTGCGAGAGCCGTCTGGGGAATAAGGACCATGCAGTGGCTTTATACAGAGAGGCTCTGGGGATGGAAGAAAAAGGAAAAACATCCCCTGGTTATGAACAGGCTCTTTTGGCAGCAGGAGAAGCCTGTATGGAGGCAGGAGACCATGAGGGCGCCAAGGTATTATATGAAGAGGCCTTAAGAACGACAGGAGGAGATGGGAGATTTGAAAGCAGGGTTCGCTGCCAGATGGGCTTATACCAGATGGCTGAAGAGGACTACGAAGGAGCTGCTGATTCGTTTTATCAGGGATATGACCGGCTGATCACCAGTTATAAGGCAGGTACGGGAGCCAGCCTGGATCAGGCAGCGGCAGCAATCACAGAGGAAAATCAGGCAGACTGGCAGCTTCTTAAGAAGCTGGCGTTTTACCAGGCGGCTGTCTGTGAGTATATGCAGAACTATGAAGAGGCCAAAAGCCGTTTTGAAACATATATCCAGGTATTTGGGCCGGATGAGGCGGCGCAGCATGAGATTGACTTTTTAAATACCAGGATACGGTAGGGAGATATATGGCAGAACTGATTGATTTAAAGGAACTGGAGGAGCGGGTGATCCTGATCGCTGTAAATGTGGGCGATGAGAGGGAGACGTCAGCTTCTGGATGAACTGGAAGAACTGGCTCAGACTGCGGGAGCAGTCCCCATTGCAAGGATCGTTCAGAACCGTGAAGCTATTCATCCTGGGACCTATCTGGGAAAAGGGAAGATTTTAGAGGTTCGAGAGCTCCTGGCTGACACGGGGGCAACGGGTGTCATCTGTGATGATGAGCTTTCCCCGGCCCAGCTGCGCAATCTGGAAGATGCGCTGGATACAAAGGTCATGGACCGCACCATGGTGATCCTGGATATTTTTGCCTCCAGGGCTCATACAAGAGAAGGAAAGATCCAGGTGGAACTGGCGCAGCTGCGTTACCGGGCCATCCGTCTGGTAGGCATGAGAAATTCTCTTTCACGTCTGGGCGGCGGTATCGGAACCAGGGGACCGGGAGAGAAAAAGCTGGAGACAGACCGCCGTCTGATCCACCAGCGGATTGGCCAGTTAAAGCGGGAGCTGGAGGATGTAAAGCGCCATAGAGAGGTCACAAGGCAGCACAGGGAGAAAAATTACAGCCTGACAGCAGCCATTGTGGGATATACCAATGCGGGAAAATCCACTCTGTTAAACCGGCTGACAGGAGCAGGGATCCTAGCGGAAAACAAGCTTTTTGCGACTCTGGATCCCACTACAAGGGCCTTTGTAATGGCAGATGGACAGCAGATCCTTTTGACGGATACGGTAGGATTTATCCGTAAGCTGCCCCATCATCTGATCGATGCCTTTAAGAGTACCCTGGAGGAGGCCCGCTACAGCGATGTGATCCTCCATGTGGTGGACTGCTCCAATCCCCAGATGGATATGCAGATGCATGTGGTAAAGGAAACCTTAAGAGAACTTGAGATTGTGGATAAGACCGTGGTGACGGTGTTTAATAAGATTGACCGTTTGGAGGGAAAGGGGACGGAGCTGCTTCCCAGAGATTTTTCTCTCAGACTATCAGGTGAGGATTTCCGCTAAGACAGGAGACGGGTTAAAGGATCTGGAGCAGATTCTTGGGGGCATTATCCGCAGCAGCCGGGTTTATCTGGAAAGGTATATCCCTACAGCGGTGCGGGAAAGATTCAGACCATACGCGCCTACGGACAGCTTTTGTCCGAGGAGTATACGGAGCAGGGCATTGCAGTAAAGGCCTATGTGCCCGCAGAGCTTTTTGAAGGGCTGTACCGGGATTAAACATACCATCAGTGGCAGTATTAGAAAATATAATAAAACACAACATCTTGTTTAATATATAACATATGGCATAGATGTTGTGTTTTTTGTGTTCCTCTGCTATAATGAAAAATACATTTCGGTTTAAGTGTAGTAGCTTGTATTTGGAATGTTGAAAGGAGTTTTGAGGTATGATCCAGGTGGTAAAGAGGGATGGGGAAACCGCTGAGTTTTGTCTGAAAAAGATAACGGAGGCAATTAAAAAGGCATTTAGGGCAACGGGGAATGATTTTAATGATGAGATTTTAGAACTGCTTTCCCTGCGCGTGACGGCTGATTTTCAGCCCAGGATGAAGGATGGAAGCATTTCTGTGGAGGAGATCCAGGACAGCGTGGAGCATGTGCTGGAGCAGACCGGCTACACGGATGTAGCAAAGGCTTATATTCTTTACAGGAAGCAGCGGGAGAAGATCCGCAGCATGAACAGCGCTCTGCTGAACTATAAGGACGTGGTAAACAGCTATGTAAAGGTGGAGGACTGGCGTGTAAAAGAAAATTCCACGGTGACCTATTCCGTAGGCGGTCTGATCCTGAGCAACTCGGGTGCGGTGACGGCAAACTACTGGCTCAGCGAGATCTATGATCAGGAGATCGCAGATGCACACAGAAATGCAGATATCCATATCCATGATCTGTCAATGCTGACCGGATATTGTGCCGGCTGGTCTTTAAAACAGCTTCTGATGGAGGGACTGGGGATTCCGGGAAAGATCACCTCGGCTCCTGCAAAGCATTTGTCCGTTCTGTGCAACCAGATGGTGAATTTCCTTGGGGATCATGCAGAACGAGTGGGCAGGAGCACAGGCGTTTTCATCCTTTGATACCTATCTTGCACCGTTTGTAAAAGCAGACCATCTGTCCTACGGGGAGGTAAAAAAGTGTATTGAATCCTTTATTTACGGAGTAAATACCCCCAGCCGCTGGGGAACGCAGGCGCCTTTCTTCCAACATCACACTGGACTGGACTGTTCCCGATGATATGGCAGAGATGAATGCCATTGTAGGCGGCCGGGAGATGGATTTTAAATATAAGGACTGTAAGGCAGAGATGGACATGGTAAACCGGGCCTTTATTGAAACCATGATTGAGGGAGATGCCAATGGACGGGGCTTCCAGTATCCTATTCCGACCTATTCCATTACAAAGGATTTTGACTGGTCCGATACAGAGAACAATCGTCTGCTGTTTTGAGATGACTTCCAAATATGGAACTCCATATTTTTCAAATTATATCAACAGTGATATGCAGCCGAGCGATGTGCGCAGTATGTGCTGCCGTCTGCGTCTGGATCTGAGGGAGCTGCGGCGCAAGACGGGAGGATTTTTCGGCTCAGGAGAAAGCACAGGTTCTGTGGGTGTGGTGACGATCAATATTCCGAGAATTGCGTATCTGGCAGAAGATGAGGCGGATTTTTACCGCCGTCTGGACCGGATGATGGATATCAGCGCCAGATCCTTAAAGACCAAGCGGGAAGTGATCACAAAGCTTCTGGAGCAGGGATTGTACCCCTATACGAAACGATATCTTGGCACTTTTGAAAATCATTTTTCCACCATCGGCCTCATCGGCATGAATGAAGCAGGGCTGAATGCACGCTGGATCCGGAAGGATATGACCCAGCCGGAGTGCCAGAGGTTTACCAGAGAGGTTCTGGATCATATGAGAGAGCGGCTGTCGGACTATCAGGAGGAGTATGGCGACCTCTACAATCTGGAGGCTACTCCTGCAGAGTCTACCACTTACCGTCTGGCAAAGCATGATAAGGAGCGCTATCCCGATATTATCACCGCGGGAAAGGAAGGGGAAACGCCCTATTATACCAACAGCTCTCACCTTCCTGTAGGCTATACAGAGGATATTTTCGATGCGCTGGATATCCAGGACGAGCTTCAGACCCGCTATACCTCAGGTACGGTGTTCCATGCCTTTCTGGGAGAAAAGCTGCCGGACTGGAAGGCAGCGGCCAGTCTGGTGCGTACGATCGCGCAGAATTATAAGCTTCCATATTATACCCTGTCTCCCACCTATTCCATCTGTAAAAGTCACGGCTATCTGGCAGGAGAGCACTTTACCTGTCCGATCTGTAAGCAGAAGGCAGAGGTTTACAGCCGCATCACAGGGTATTACCGTCCTGTACAGAACTGGAATGAGGGAAAACTTCAGGAATATAAGGACCGTGTAACATATGATACAGGAAAATCCGTCCTGAAAAAAGCGGTTTCCATGAGGCCGGTGGAACGTGGAAGCGGAATCTCAGAATGAGAGCGGGGAGGGTTTAAAAAAGAAGCCCCAGCTGTATCTGTTTACAACCAGAACCTGTCCAAACTGCCGCACAGCCAAAGAATTTTTAAAGGGCGTGGATTATCAGATCATTGACGCCGAGGAGCATCCGGAGCTGGCAGAGAAGTTTGGGATCATGCAGGCTCCTACTCTTGTTCTGGTGCGGGACGGCATGGTGCAGAAATTTGCCAATGCGTCCAATATCCGCAGATTTGCGGAAGAAGTAAAAGCCTGAAGCCGGGCAGCGAACATTGCATGCCAGACCGGGCATACGGCAAAGTGTAAAACGTATGATACACAGGGTTTAAAACGTCCCCGGACTGCGGTCGAAAAGACTTGCGGCCCGGGGTTTTGGGTGATAATGAGTAAGAGTCAGGGCTTTGCTTTGCCAAGAGCCGTATTTACGGCCTGTAAAAGAGCCAGGGAGGTGTAGCGGGAGGAGTCAGGGTATGTAAGATTCTCCGTTGACTGGGTGTTCACGATTTGCTCTGCCAGGCCTTCCATGGTGGGCTGCATCAGGGGATACATGGTGGCGACAGCTTCGCTTAGGGGCACCAGGGTCACGGCACGGATCTGATCCTTATCAACCGTTACCTCTACATTTACCTGTTCGTTTCCAAGGGTCAGGGAGGTGCTGTAGACGCCGGGAACATAGGCGGTCTGCTGTGCCTTTGCGGCATCTGTTTCGGAAGTATTTTCATCTCCATGGCGGAACATGATGAAACAGAGGGTGATAAGGAGAATGGCCAGTCCGGCGAAAATGGCTGTGTAGATGATCTCCTTCATCCGCAGCACCACGATTTTGGTTTTGGAACTCATAGTGTCAGGACCTCTGAGAGAATTTGTTACAGCATATGAGACGGGAGGATAAAATATGTCATTGCAGTTTGTTATGGGAGGCGCAGGTTCGGGAAAAACACGGTATCTGTATGAAACAGCCATAAAACAGGCCGTGGAGCAGCCGGACCGGCTGTTCCTGTTTGTTGTACCGGAGCAGTATACCATGCAGACACAAAAGGAACTGGTGCGCCTTCACCCCAGAAAGGGCCTGATGAACATGGACGTTTTAAGCTTTAAGCGTCTGGCCTACCGGGTATTTGAGGATCTGGGAGTGCAGGTTCCGGCTGTGCTGGATGATATGGGAAAATCCATGGTACTCAGAAAGGTAGCCGGAATGGTAAGGCGGGATCTGGGGCTTTACGGCAGCCATTTAGAGCAGCCAGGCTTTATCAGTCAGCTGAAATCACAGATTTCAGAGCTGGGCCAGTACGGCATCCGCCCGGAGGATTTAAAACAGGTAGAGGCAGAAACGGATCATCCTCTTTTAAAGGACAAGCTTAAGGATCTGGGAGTGATCTATAAGAGCTTTGGACTATATTGAGGATCACTATATTACGGCAGAGGAAATTCTGGATATCCTTTGCAGGGAACTTCCAAGATGGGAAAAGCTGAAAAACAGCGTGATCTATCTGGACGGCTATACAGGCTTTACTCCGGTACAGTACCGGCTGGCGGAGCTGTTTATGCTCCATGCCAGAGAGGTAGTATGTACGGTGACCGTGGATCTGCGGGAAAGTCCCTATGAGAAATGCGGGATCCAGCATTTGTTTTACATGGGACGTCATACCGTATGCCGGTTAAAGGAGCTGGCAGATCGCCATCATGTGGAAATAAAACAGGAAATCCGCTGTGACAGGTGTCCGGGCTGGCGGTTTAAAGACAGCGAAAGCCTGGATTTTCTGGAACAGAATCTGTACCGGTATACGGGAAAGGTATGGGCAGGGAAAAGCCTGATATCCGGCTGTGCCAGGGAAAGACTCCGGCAGAGGAGGCTGCTTATATCTGCACCATGGTAAACCGGCTGGTGCGGGAAGACGGCCTTCGATACAGGGAGATTGCTGTGATTACGGGAGATCCTGTTTCCTATGGCAGAGAGCTTATACATCCCTTTGAGGAAGCAGGGATTCCCTATTTTATGGATCAGAAGAAAAGCATTCTGGAAAATCCTATGGTAGAGCTTATACGGGCAGCACTGGAAACGGTCCGGGACTGCTCCTATGAGAGCGTGTTCCGTAAACGGGGAATTCAGAGGAAAATGAAGATACTCCTGTATTTTCCAGGGAAAATGTGTCTGTTCTTACCGATCGACTGGAAAATTATGTAAGAGCTCTGGGAATCCGGGGATGGAAGAAATGGGATCAGGAGTGGACCAGGCCTTCTCGGGCGGAGAACGGCTCAATTTAAAGGAATTAAATCAGTACCGCCAGTGGGTTTTAGCCCCTCTTAAGGAGCTGCGGGAAGCATTTTCACAGGAAGGAGCCTCTATTTCTACAGTGACATCCGCCGTAAGAAGCTTTTTAGAGAAGATGGAACTTAAGGAAAAGCTGGAGGAATATGCAGAGTTTTTTGAAATGAGGCATTGCCGGGGAGATGAGAATCTGGCAAAGGAGTATGGTCAGGTCTATGAACGTGTGGAGGAGCTGCTTTTGCGTCTGGAGGGGCTGTTGGGCGAGGAAAAGGCAGACCGGAAAAATTATATCCAGATACTGGAAGCTGGATTTGAGGAAATCCGGGTGGGCGTGATCCCTGCTACGGCAGATCAGGTGATGATCGGAGATCTGACCCGAAGCCGTCTGGAATCGGTGAAGGTCTTATTTTGCCGGATTAAACGAAGGCCTTGTACCTCAGAGAAAATCAGGAAGAAGTCTTTTGACAGATACAGACCGGGAAATCTTCCGTTCCTTTGATATGGAGCTGGCGCCTACGGCCAGAGAGGACAGCTGTATTCAGAAATTTTATCTGTATTTAATGCTGTGCAAGCCCTCACGCAAATTGATCCTTACCTGGGCTGCCTCTTCGGGAGACGGAAAGAGTATGCGCCCCTCCAGCCTGATCGGAGAGGTAAAAAGCTGTTTGGGGAGCTTCGGGAGGAAATCTGCTTTGAAGAGGGATATCCCATCCAGACGATCTGGGACGGAAGACAACGGCTTATAGGGATGCTGCGTGAGGCCAGGGAAAGTCAGGAAAAGAAGCCGGCATTTTTAGAGCTGTACCGCTATTTTTACAGTGAGGAGGCGTACAGGAACAGGTAAAACAGCTGGTGAATGCGGCCTTTTTACCTATGAGGACCGCGGGATCGGACGGGCTGCAGCCAGAGCGCTTTACGGAAGGACTCTGGAGGGAAGCGTTACCCGACTGGAGCAGTTCGCTTCCTGTGCCTATGCCCATTTCTGAAATTCGGCCTGGAGCTCATGGAGCGGCAGGAATACCGGCTGGAGGCAGTGGATATGGGAAATCTGTTCCACCAGTCCATTGACCTGTGCTTTCAGGCGATCCAGAGCAGGAAGCTGGACTGGAAAGGGATTACGGAGGCTGAGAGAAAGGCTCTGGTAAGGGAATGTGTGGAGCAGGTGACAGGCCAGTATGGGAATACCATTATGGAAAGCTCTGCCCGCAATGCCTATCTGGCCTGCCGGGTGGAACGGATCACAGACCGTACCATCTGGGCTCTGGCAGAGCAGGTGAAAAAGGGAGATTTTGTACCGGCAGGTTTCGAGGTGTCCTTTCCGCCATTGATGATCTGAAGGCCATGCGGATCCGGCTGTCCGAGGACGAAAAGCTCCAGCTGAAGGGGCGGATTTACCGGCTGGATCTGTGCGAGGATGAGGAGCATATCTATGTGAAAATCATTGACTACAATCAGGGAGCACCTCCTTTGACCTGGCGGCCCTTTATTACGGCCTTCAGCTTCAGCTGGTGGTGTACATGGATGCTGCATTAGAGATGCAGGAGCGGAAGAATCCGGGAAAGGAGGCCGTACCTGCGGGGATTTTCTATTACAACATTAAGGATCCGGTAGTGGACAAGGATGGGGAAATGAGCCCGGAGTTTATTGAGAAGCAGATTTTAAAGCAGCTTCGGATGAATGGGCTGGTAAACAGCGACCTGGATGTGATCCATCATCTGGATCGTGAGATGGTGAAGGATTCGGATGTGATCCCGGTTGTATTCGGAAAGGACGGAGGCGTGCAGGAATCACGTTCCAGCGTGGCAAAGGCGGTGCAGTTTGAAACCCTTCGCGCCTTTGTGGGACGGAAACTGAAAGCTTCGGGAAAACAGATCCTTAACGGCGATACGGCGCTTCGTCCTTATAAGCAGGGAAGCCGTACTGCCTGTGATTACTGTCCGTATCATGCAGTCTGCGGCTTTGATACCAAGACAGCAGGCTATGGCTTCAGGCAGCTTTGTTCCATGAGCCCGAACGCAGTATGGGAGGCCATCGAGAGAGAGGAGGAAGAAAATGGCAGTGAACTGGACTGATGAACAAAAACAGGTCATTAACAGCCGGAACAGCAGTCTTTTAGTCTCTGCTGCAGCAGGCAGCGGAAAGACGGCAGTACTGGTAGAAAGGATCATTTCCATGATCAGCGAGGGGGATCATCCGTTAAATATTGACCAGCTTCTGGTAATGACCTTTACCAATGCAGCGGCGGCTGAGATGCGTGAGAGGATTGGCGCGGCAGTAGAAAAAAAGATGCGGGAGCATCCCTAGATGAGCACCTGTGGCTTCAGGCTGCCTTAATTCCCCAGGCCCAGATCATGACCATTGACAGCTTCTGCCTGAATCTCATACGAAACCATTACAACAGCCTTGACATTGACCCGTCTTTTCGGATCGGGGATGAGGGGGAGCTGACCCTATTAAGGGGCGATGTGATGGAGGAGCTCTTAGAGGCGTGTTATCAGGAGGAAAATGAAGATTTTATCCGGTTTGCAGAGCAGTTTGGGGCCGGAAAGTCGGATAAGGCCATGGAGGATGTGATCGTACAGGCCTGGCAGTTTTCCCAGAGCCATCCATGGCCCGGCGAATGGCTGGACGAATGCAGACGGCAGCTGAAACAGGAGGCAGAGGGAAATCTGGATGAAAGCCCGTGGATGAAATTCCTTTTAAAGGACACGGCGCTGCAGATGGAGGAGCTTACACATCAGCTTCAGGCGGCCTTGGAGGTGTGCAGGGAGGAAGGGGGACCTGCCGTTTATGAGCCCATGCTGGAAAATGACCTTGCAGGGCTTTTAGGAATTAAGAAGGCGGCGGAAAGAGGAACCTTTGAGAAGCTTTATGAAGCCCTTCAGGCTATGGAGTTTGTCCGTCTGGCAGCGGCCAGAAACAAGGCCATTGACGAGGATAAAAAGGAGTATGTAAAGGAATGTCGGACCCAGGTGAAAAAGCTGGTTGAAAAATGCCGGGAAAGCTTTGGCTTTCAGAGTCCAAAAGAAGCGGCAGAGGCGATGGCAGGGGCTGCTCCTGTTGTTGAAACGCTTCTTGATATGGTACAGAAATTTGACGATTTTTACCGGGAGGCAAAGCGGGAGCGGAATGTACTTGATTTTAACGATCTGGAGCATCTGGCCTTAGAGGTGCTTCTTGAGGGAGATTCTCCCAGACAGCCTTCGGCAGTGGCAAAAGAGCTTCAGAGGCAGTATGAGGAGATCCTGGTGGATGAATATCAGGACAGCAACCTGGTTCAGGAAACATTGATCGGGAGCATTTCAAGAGAAGAAACGGGCCATCCCAACGTGTTTATGGTAGGAGATGTAAAGCAGAGCATTTACCGCTTCCGTCTGGCGAGACCGGAGCTTTTTATGGAGAAGTATGCATCCTATACCAGAGAAAAAAGCCCTCACCAGATGATTGAACTCAGGCAGAATTTCCGAAGCCGGGACACGGTGTTAGCCTTTATCAATGACATTTTACCAGATCATGACGCCGGGCTGGGCGGTATCCGGTACACCGAGGAAACCGCCCTGTATCCGGGAGCTGTTTTTGCACCGGCAGAGGGAATGGCCGGAGTTCCGTCCAGGCTTTTGATAGCGGATACGGGATCAGATGCCTATAAACAGCTGGATGAGGATGCTATGGGCTATACGGCAAGAGAAATGGAAGCAAAGATGATCGCAGGGGAAATACGACGGCTGACCGATGAAACGGACGGCCTTCTTGTGTGGGATAAGGAGCAGGAGAAATACAGAAGGGCCTGTCTGGGAGATATGGTGATCCTTCTTCGGAGCATGACCGGCTGGTCCGAGACTTTAGTCAGCGTGCTGATGAATGAGGGAATCCCCGCCAGAGCCCAGACACGCACCGGGTATTTTTCCACCACAGAGGTTGAAACGGTTTTAAGCCTGCTGTCCGTGATTGACAATCCCATGCAGGACATTCCCCTTGCAGCAGTTTTGCGCTCCCCTGTAGTGGGAATGAGTGATGATGAGATGGCCTGGATGATGGCGTCCTATAAGAAAAACACAAAGAAAAAGGCCAGGACAGGGGCGTATACGGAGCATGGAAACTGTGGGAGGAAGAACGGGAGCATCCAGGCCTGAGAGAAGCTTTGGAGCATCCGGGTGGAGCATTTGAGAATGAAACCGGAGACCCCGAGGATGCAGTCCGGATAGGCGCCGCCGTTGTCCCAGTGGAGCAGGCTGCACTTATATGGAAAAACTGGAGGATTTCGGAGCGCTTTTAAAGGAGCTGCGCACAGAGGCCAGATATCGCCCTATCCACGAACTGCTGTATTATGTATACAGGCGCAGCAGATATTATGATTATGTATCTGCCATGCCCGCAGGGGAGATCCGCCGGGGCAATCTGGATATGCTGGTGGAAAAGGCAGCGGCTTATGAGGCGACCAGCTACAAGGGCCTGTTCCATTTTGTAAGGTATATTGAACGGCTGAAAAAATACGATACGGATTTTGGAGAAGCTGCCGTGGCCGGCGAGGAAAAAAACATGGTCCGCATTATGAGCATCCATAAGAGCAAGGGACTGGAATTTCCAGTGGTATTTCTGGCAGGAATGGGAAAAAAGTTTAACCAGAGGGATGCTTACGGCACTCTTCTTTTAGATGCAGACATGGGGGCGGCGGCCGATTGGCTGGATCTTAAGCTGCGCACAAAGACTCCACGCTCAAAAACAGGTTTTAAAGCGGCGCCTGGAACTGGAAACCATGGGAGAGGAGCTCAGGATTCTCTATGTAGCCATGACCCGTGCAAAAGAGGAGCTGATCATGACAGGAACGGATCGCAGCCTTTCAAGTAAGCTGGAGCGCTGGAGAACCGGAAGGACGGAGGGAAGACAGCTTCCATTCACTCTTTTATCCGAGCAGGTTCCTATCTGGACTGGATTCTTATGGCAGCCGGTGCAGTGCCGCAGGAACATTTTGAAATGATCAAGGTGCAGCCCGAAACACTGGTGGGAGAAGAGGTAACAAGACAGATGGAACGGAAAATGGCAAAGGAGGATCTGTTGGAACTGGATGCAGGTTATACCTATGATGAAGAGATGAAAAAGGAGCTGGAACAGGCATTTTCCTATGCTTACCCTTATGAAAGCGATACAGGGCTTTACACGCTGGTTTCTGTGTCTGAGCTTAAAAAGCAGAGCCAGATCGGCCGGGAAGAGGAGGCAATGGGAACCGGCCGGGAAGAGGACGGCTGGATCAGGGATCTGGACGAGGAAAAAGCAGAAGACTCGGTCAAAGAGACAGAAGCAGGGGGGACGGTTCAAGAAGCAGAAGCGAAAGAAGGGAAGAAGGTTTATGGCCGGTCAGGCGGTTCTAAGAGAGGTACTGCATACCACCGGGCGCTGGAATGTCTTTCCTTCCATGAACTGCACAGCCTTTCAGATACAAAAAAGGCCCTGTTTTCGCTCTATGAGCAGGGATATCTGGATCAGAGTCTTATGAGTGGATCAACCCCTGGGATATTTGGAAATTTGTGGAAAGCCCGCTGGGGAAATCCATGGCAAAGGCGCAGGCAGAGGGGCGGCTTTTTAAGGAACAGCAGTTTATGATTGGTGTTCCCGCTTCCGAAATGGGCCATGAGGACTCTGAAGAGCTGGTGCTGGTTCAGGGAGTCATTGACGCTTTTATCGAAGAGCCGGAGGGACTTCTGTTAATCGATTACAAGACAGACAGGATATCCGGAAAGGATAAAGAAATGGGGAAAGAGCGTTTAAAGGAGCGCTACCGGACTCAGATTGACTGCTACGAACGGGCATTGTGCCAGATCACAGGGAAAACGGTAGCGCGAAGGTGTATCTACTCCTTTGCATTAAGAGAAGAGATAGAGATTTAACCCGAAACGGTCCCGGCTGCATCAGACTGCAACCGGGATTTTGTGCTCAAAGGGATGGAACTGGTAGTTTCCAGTCGGAAACTGTCCGTGGTAAACTGATAGAAATCCTTCACTTCAGGATCCACCCAAAGCGTGGGGCCTTCAAAGGGCTGTTTTTTAATCAGTTCTTCTACCATGGGGATATGGCGGTCATAGATATGGGCGTCTGCGATCACATGAACCAGTTCCCCGGCCTTCAAGCCGCTTACCTGTGCAAACATATGAAGAAGCACTGCGTACTGGCAGACATTCCAGCTGTTGGCAGTGAGCATATCCTGAGAACGCTGGTTTAAGATGCCGTTTAAGGTATTCCCTGATACATTAAAGGTCATGCTGTAGGCACAGGGATAGAGGTTCATCTCAGAGAGATCATGGTGATTGTAGATGTTGGACATGATCCGGCGGCTTAATGGATTGTGCTTTAAGTCATAGAGGATCCGGTCTACCTGATCGAACTCCCCTTCTTTGTAATGGTGCTTTACGCCCAGCTGGTAGCCGTAGGCCTTTCCGATGCTTCCCGTTTCATCCGCCCAGGAATCCCATATGTGGCTTTTTAAGTCATGGATATTGTTGGACTTTTTCTGCCAGATCCATAAAAGCTCGTCTACAGCCGATTTAAACGCGGTTCTGCGCAGGGTGATAACGGAAATTCCTTTGTAAGATCGTAACGGTTTACGATGCCGAAGCGCTTGATGGTGTGGGCGGAGTCCCATCCTCCCATACCGGGCGTACCTCATGGTCTGTGTCCCAGACGCCGTTTCTAAAATATCTTTACAGTTTTGTATAAAAAGCTGGTCTGCATAGCTCATAGATTGTATCCTCCTGATGGCAGTGATAGTATGTTGCAGTTCTGAGTATAGCAGATATGGGGCCGGGTGACAATATGGAGATATTTGTTCCGCATTCTGACCGCACTGGAGTCTGCTGTGCCGTTCCGGTTTCCAGTCATAAGAAAATCTAAGAGGCTGAATTTTTTCTAGCAAAACCATATCAAAAACTCGCTGCGCTCATACAGGTTTGATATGGCTTTTAACGAAAAAATTGATCCTCTAAGGTTTTCTAATGACCTCCAAAGTCACCCGGCACAGCAGGCTCCAGGGCGCACTGCAAAATGCGGAAACTCAAGGGAGATATCTCAAAACATTTACAAAACACAGGGAAAACGGTATACTGGGGACAGCATATTATGAGCAGAAGGAAAGCAGGAAAGAGTGATGACACAGAAACGGATTCGGGATTATGGTATCATGCCGGGGCGGATAAAGACGGGAAAGAGGAATAAGATAACGGATGTTCCCGGAGTGCGGGTAGGACACTGTACGGTAAAAGAAGGAGAGATTCATACAGGCGTTACAGTGATCCTTCCGGGGCCGGATAATGCCTTTTTAAATCCTTATACAGCGGCCGCCTATGTGCACAACGGTTTTGGAAAAAGCTGCGGACTGATACAGATTCAGGAACTTGGTACGCTGGAAACTCCCATTGCCCTTACAAATACGCTGAATGTGGGGAAAGTATGGGACGCTGTGGCAGAATATGTGCTTAGGCAGTGTGAAAATGACGGTGCAGAGGCTTAAGCATCAATCCCGTGGTAGGAGAATGCAATGACAGCCGCATTAACCGATTTCCGGCCATTGGGGCAGGGCAGGTAAAGAAAGCCTTTGACGCTGCCGGGGAAGATCCGGAGGAAGGGGATGTGGGAGCCGGAGCCGGAACAATCTGTTATGGCTTAAAAGGCGGGATCGGCACATCTTCCAGAGTCATAAAGGTGGGAGAGAAGGAGTATACCATCGGCGTGCTGGTTCAGTCCAATTTCGGGGCAACGGAAGATCTGATGGTTGACGGCAGACCCCTTGGACGGGAAATTCTGGAAAAGTATGGAAATGAAGCAGAGGATCCGGTGAAAAAGACGGCTTTTTCTGAACAGGATAAGGGGTCCATTATGAGTATTCTGGCAACGGATCTTCCGGTGACAGACAGGCAGCTTACCCGTATCATCCGCCGTCTGGGAGTGGGGATTGCCCGTACAGGCGCCTACACAGGCCACGGAAGCGGGGAAGTGATGATCGGCTTTACTACAGCGAACCGTGTTCCAACGAAAGGGCTCCGAAGAGAAGAGGAAGAGCTGTACCCTGACTGCCATCCCTGAGGAGACCATCAACCGTGCATTTCTGGCAGCAGCAGAGGCAGAAGAGGAAGCGATTCTCAATTCCATGGCAGCGGCAGGGGAAACGAGGGGGCTGAAGGGGGAATACTATCGCAGCCTGAGTGACATTCTGTCCCAGGAGGGAGAAATTCATTGCCTATAAGACGTTGATCCCGCGTATGACTTTACAGGAAAAGGCGGCGCTTTAGGCGGCAAGGGAGAGTGGGAAACCAGGGATATTCCCAGACTGGGGATTCCTTCTATGGTGTGTTCCGACGGCCCCAGCGGTCTGCGCCGCCAGGCCGGAACGGGAGACCATTTAGGCCTGAATCCATCCCTTCCGGCCACCTGTTTTCCGTGTCCTTCCCTTATGGCCTGCAGCTGGGATCAGGAGCTGGAGGAAGCGATCGGAGCTGCCCTGGGGGAAGAAGCCGCAGATCAGGGTGTGGATATTCTTCTGGGGCCGGGATTAAATATCAAGAGAAATCCGCTCTGCGGCCGGAATTTTGAATATTTTTCCGAGGATCCCTATTTTTCGGAAAAATGGCGGCTGCCTTTATCCGCGGAGTGGAGAGCCAGGGAATCGTTGCCTGCCCCAAGCACTTTGCAGTAAACAGCCAGGAGCTGCGGCGGATGACGATGAACGCGGTGGTGGATGAGAGAACTCTGCGGGAAATCTATCTCACCGGCTTTGAGACCGCAATAAAAGAGGGAAAATGCAGGGCGCTCATGACTTATAATCAGGTAAACGGCATCTATGCCATGAACATCCCCATCTTTTAAAGGAAATCCTGCGAAAAGAGTGGGGCTTTGCGGAGCCGTCATTACAGACTGGGGCGGCTCGAACGATCACTGTGCCGGAGCAAAAACGGTCTCTGCCCTGCCGCAGCGAGTGGTTTACGAACGCAGGATCCACGTGGAAGAGATCCTGAACCTGCTCCCTGGACAGAAGAAAATGTTCAAACAAAATAAAATGCCAGAGAATTCTCCGGAGAGGGAAACGCTTTATAAAGCCCATCACCATCTGGCGCGCAGAGCCTGTGCAGAGAGTGTGGTGCTAAAAAAATTTAAAAAATGAAACGGATACCCTGCCTCTTAAATCCGGTACCCGGATTGCCGTAATCGGCGATTTTGCCTATGAATCCCGGTATCAGGGGGCCGGTTCTTCCATGAAAAATGCCTGGAAGGTGGATTCTGTAAAGGAATGTCTGGAAGGGAGACGGGGCTTGAATGGAAAAAAATGGGAATCACTGTTTCCGGTTTTTCAAGAGGATATCTCCGGGATGGAAGGCAGGATGCAGCGCTGGAAAAAGAGGCTGTTGACCTGGCAAAAACGGCAGATCAGATCCTGTTTTTCTTTGGGCTCAATGAATCCTGGGAGACGGAAGGAATGGATCGCAGCCATCTTAGGATACCGGAAAATCAGATTCACCTTTTAGAGCGGCTTTCCCGCCTGGAGCTTCCGGTTGTAGGGATTCTGTGTACAGGAAGTGTGGTGGAAATGCCCTGGGAAGGCCATCTAAAGGCGCTTCTTTACGGAGGACTCTGGGGCCAGGCGGGAGCCGGCGCCGTTTTAGACCTTCTTTCAGGAAAATTAAACCCATGCGGAAAGCTGGCAGAAAGCTGGCCGGTGAAATACGAAGACACCCCGTCCTTTCAGTACTATCCTTCCAAAGAGAGAAATTCTGAGTACCGGGAGGGGATTTATGTGGGATACCGCTATTATGACACAGCAGGCGTTCCAATCCGTTTTCCTTTTGGCTTTGGACTGTCCTATACAAAATTTGACTACAGCGGTTTAAAGATCACACCTGAGGGGGTGTCCTTTGTGCTTGAAAATACAGGCAGCAGGGACGGCGCAGAGATCATTCAGCTCTATACAGGCCTTCCCGGAGCACGTATTTTTCGGCCCAAACGGGAATTAAAGGGCTTTGCAAGGTGTTTTTAAAGGTTGGGGAGAAAAAGAGGTGTTTCTTCCCTATGACCTTCCGGTATTGGAACGGAAGAACCGGACAGTGGGAGAGGGAAGGAGGTTTTTACCGCATCAGCATTGGTTCCGGGCTTACGGATATCCGTCTGGAAGGGGAAGTTTTTCAGGAGGGAACCACAGACAGCCTTCCATGGGAGGTGAACGAGCTTCCCTCTTATGCTTCCGGCCGGATCCGGTCTGTGCCGGATGAGGAGTACGAGCGCCTGTTAGGCTGTCCCATTCCGGACGGAAGCTGGAAGGGGAACTGGGATTAACGATGCTCTGCCAGATGTATTATGCCAAAAGTCCGCTGGCAAGGCTGATATGCCGGATTTTAAAGCACCGCCTTGAGAACGCGCAGAAGAAAGGCATTCCTGATTTAAATACCCTTTTCAGTTTTATATGCCGTTCCGGGCCATGGCGAAGATGACAGGAGGCTGGATTTCCATGGAAATGGCCGAATCGTTAACCTATGCGGCAAACGGCCGCCATTTTTATGGTATCACTGGCTTTATAAGGGGATTTTTAAAAAACAGGCGTCTGGAGAGGCGGTATGAGCAGGCGCTGAAAGGGTAAGACGGCGCCGGAGGATAAGACGGAACCGAATGTGGGAAACCCATGGAGCAAAGCCCATCCGCAGCTGTGAATTTATCCTGTTTAATCTTCTTTCCAACTGTGCTACCATACTAATTTTGTGGTAATGTGGCTGTGTACAGGCTGGGTTTTTAAGGGGCTGGCAGACATTCCCTTCCGGTTTTTCATATTTGATTATGGGGAAGATGCATTGGGGCTTTGCGGTTTTATAGCCACAGCCCTGGCCCAGATGGTAAATTTCTTTGTTCAGAAAAACTGGGTTTTCCGGTCGGATGCTGCATTTAGCAGGGCAGCGCCCCGATATATTCTGCTGGCAGTGTTTCTTGTGATCCTTTCGGCTCCTGCCGGCCTGGAGCCAGAAGCTTTTTACAGGTTTGGGAGTCCCTGAAGCATTTGCTCCTACCTGTGCCAACGGGCTTAATATCCTGGCTCAGGTGGCGATCAGTTATCCTGCCATGAAATTCTGGATTATGCCTGGTCAGGCCCGTCCAAAGAAAAATAAGAAAAAAAGGAGAAAAAAATGATGCAGTTTGAGAAATATACAGAATATGCCGTAGAACAGGCAAGAAGCTTTAGCCATCGACAGTCCTTCCGGATATGCTATTATGTGACGGAGTATTTATTAAAGGAGTTTGCCGCTTTGGGGATCCCGGCCCGCCGGACCATAAAAGGCGGAGTTATTGCTGACTTTGGAGGAAAAGAGGATGAGAACGGCATCCTTCTGAAGCCCACTGCGACACCCTCGGAGGTATGGTTTCAGATCAAGGAAAACGGCCGCCTTAAACTGACCAATATCGGCGGCATGAAGCCTGCCAATGCAGAGGCTGAAAACGTGCGCATCATTACAAAGGGAGGGAACGTCTATGAGGGCGTCTGCCAGCTTGTCAATGTCTGTTCATGTGAACGGAAACTACGAAACAACGGAGCGCAGCTGGGATACAGTAGAGGTTCTAGTGGATGAATGTGTAAAAAAAAGAGGATACCGTGAAGCTGGGGATCATGGCAGGTGATTATGTATGCTTTGAGCCGAGGACCAGGGTTACAGCTTCAGGCTATATCAAGAGCCGTTTTCTGGATGATAAGCTGTCTGCAGCGATCCTGCTGGCATACGGACGGTATTTAAAGGAGGAAAAGGTGGTTCCTGAGCGCCATGTATATGCGCATTTTACCATTTATGAGGAAGTGGGACACGGAGGCTCTGCTTCTGTGCCTGAAGGCGTTACAGAGGCCTGGTCGGTGGATATGGGCTGTGTGGGAGACGGACTTACCTGTACGGAGCATGAGGTTTCGATCTGTGCAAAGGACAGCGGGGGCCCTACAATTATGAGGTTGTCTGCCGGCTGGTGGAGCTGGCGAAGGAGCATGAGATCGGCTATGCTGTGGATGTATATCCTCATTATGGCTCCGATGTGGAAACCACGCTCCGCTCTGGTCATGACATCCGCCATGCGTTGATCGGTCCCGGCGTTTACGCGTCCCATGGTTATGAGCGCAGCCATAAGGACGGCGTCTGCAATACATTCCGTCTGATCCAGGCATATCTGGGATAGGGAATATGAAAAGGGAGGCTCCATATAATATCCAGAGGATAAAAAAGGAGCTTCTTTTTTTTATGGACAGGCGCATCCTGTTTATTTTGATCATGTCGCTGGCTGTTCCCTATGGCTGTTCTATGGCTCTTTTAGGCACTTCTTTGGCAAAGCCCGGCGGGCTTAAGGAACAGGAGGCTCTTTCGGCTGCTTGGGCTTCTGATTCCCGGAAAACGGTCTTTCGCAGAATCCGCATGGACATGGAAGATCCACCGGAAAAACGGTAGATCTGGAAACGTATCTTCCCATTGTGGTGGCAGGACAGATTTCGGCAGAGTCTCATCCGGAGGCGATAAAAGCCCAGACCATTTTGGCAAGGACCTATATCTGCCGTCAGATGGAACAGATGGGTCTTGAGGAGGAAATACCGGAATCTTCTCTTGGACTGGAAAAAAATAGAAATAATCAGATGGAGCCGCTTTGGGGGACAGAAATTTTTCCTGAATATTACAGCCGGTTTGAGAAGGCAGCCAGAGAGACAGAAGGGTTACGCTTACCTGGGAGGGCCATTTTATTGACCCTTTATTTACGCACACGACGACCGGTTTTACCCGTCCGGGAGATGAGGAACATCCCTATCTGGCTTCCGTATCCTGTGTCCATGATCCTGAGGAGGAGGGATTTGTGCAGGAAATGATCATGCAGCCGGAAGAGGCCGCAAAGCGTGTGTCCGCAATTCCGGCTGGGGATGGATCGTTTCGTACCATACCGCCGGAAGCATTTCCCGAACAGGTGCAGATTATTTCAAGAGACGAAGCTGGGTATGCACTGCAGCTTCAGATCGGGGGATTTCCCCTTTAACGGGGAAGAAGTCCGCCTGGCTCTGGGCCTTCCGTCTGCCTGCTTTGAACTGAACCGTCATGGCAGTGATGTTCGTTTTTCGGTCAGGGGAAGGGGGCATGGCTGGGGCTTAAGCCAGACGGAGGCTCAGGCTCTGGCAGAGGATGGATGGAGCGCAGAGGCAATTTTGGAATATTTTATACAGGCATTTCATTTTCTTCTGAATAAGTCACCTAAATCCGGTAAGAATACTACCGAGGTGATAAAAAGATGAAAGAGAAAGTCAATCAGATGCTCAAGGATAAGCTGTTTCTCGTGATGCTGGTATTAGGACTGCTGACTATGGTAGCCGCAGCAGGAATTATGACCGTACAAAAAGGGAAAAACAGTGCCAATGACCCCATGCTCCATATGGCAGAGGAGGAAAATACGCCTACAGAGGAAGCGCTGCAGATGGCGGGCGCCAGTGACGCCAGAGAAAAAACACAGGAAGAAGACAGGGAAGAAACGGTTGGAGCCGACGCAGGGGAAAATCCCAATGAAGGGAATGATCTGCTTGCAGAGGCGAAAGAACAGGATGGGGCAGCAGAGGCAGGAGCCGGAAAGGAAGCGGCTCATGCATTGGCCTTAAACTTTACGGAATCCAGCTCCATGGTATGGCCGGTCCGGGGAAACGTGCTGTTGGATTACAGCATGGATCAGACAATCTATTTTCCCACTTTGGATCAGTACAAATGTAATCCCGGCATTGTAATACAGTCGGATGTGAGCGCTCCGGTAGCTGCTCCTGCCAATGCCAGGGTAACGGAAGTGGGAGTCAGCGATGAAATCGGAAATTATGTGGTCCTGGATCTGGGAAATGAGTACACCGCTGTCTGCGGACAGTTAAAGGAGATTTCTGCCGCAGAGGGAGAATATCTGGAAGCAGGCCAGACTTTAGGATATGTAGCCGAGCCTACCAAGTATTATTCCGTAGAGGGAGTAAATGTATTCTTTGAATTAAAGCACAAGGGGGAAACGGTAGATCCCCTAAACCACATGGAGTGAAGCCCAGCCTGTCCGGAGACATAAAACCGGGCGGGCTCTTTTCGTTTGAAGCTGAGAAAATGGGAAAGTTTGGAATGAATTTTATAAAATTTAAGAATTTGTTCATAGCACTTTCATGTCATTATTGTATAATAAATATAACAACGAAAAGAGGAGTGAAACAATGAACATATTATTTTTCCTTACTCCCAAGAGTGAGGTGGCTTATATCAATGAGGATGACACACTGCGCCAGGCCCTGGAAAAGATGGAGCACCACAGATATTCTGCTATCCCTATTATCAGTCGTACGGGCCGCTACATAGGAACGCTTACAGAAGGGGATCTGCTCTGGGGAATTAAAAATCAGTATCATCTGGACTTGAAGGGGGCTGAAAAGATCCCGATCACAGCGATCCACCGGCGTCTGGACAACCGTCCTGTAAAGGCAGGCGCTGATATGGAGGATCTGATGGGAAAGGCACTGAATCAGAATTTTGTTCCGGTGTTAGATGATCAGAAGTGTTTTATCGGCATTATTACCCGGAAGGACATTATCCAGTATTTTTATAAGAAGACCCAGCAGGCCCAGGAAGATGTAAAGGCATGCTGCGGATCGGGCTATGCAGAGAACAAGAAGCGGGATGTGGCTTCTGCTGTTGCATTTCAATCAGAGAAAGAACGAGCGAACGAAAAAACGATGTGAAAGTGCATAAAAACAAAAAAGACATTTTTTAAAGTTTGTGCACACTTTTGGGGGCGGATATGCTATTATAATAGACGTAACCCCCCCAATACATTATATAGTTTTGCTACACCCCATAAGAAACGAAATACCTTCTTCCTGAAAAGACCGGTTCCCCGACCGGTCTTTTCGCTGTCCTGAAATGAGCGGTTATTCCGCTATTAAATATCTGAAAATTTTGTATTGACGGAATGAAGCCTTTGGTGTATATTTTATTACAATGCAGCAAAATGTAAGAGAGTGGCTGACAGATGTATGTCTAATAAATACACTCCAAGGCGTATCTGCCGGTTTCAGATGAGAGTTTGTTCGGCTCAGCTGAATCTGCGATGCCCTGAGAGGAATATGAGGAGGAAATTATGAAGCCATATGCAGAGATGAGCAAAGAGGAACTGACGGCTCTTCGCAGAGAGCTGAAAGCAAAGTACCATGAGTTTCAGACCAGGGATTTAAAGCTGGATATGTCCAGAGGAAAGCCAAGCGTTGACCAGCTGGATCTTTCCATGGGTATGATGGATGTGCTCAGCAGCGACGATGATCTGACCTGTGAGGATGGAACGGACTGCCGCAACTATGGTGTTCTGACAGGTATTGATGAGGCCAAGGAACTCCTGGCAGACATGATGGAGGTAAATCCTTCGACGATTATCATTTATGGAAACTCCAGCTTAAATGTAATGTACGATACCGTTTCCCGGGCCATGACCCACGGTATTATGGGAAATACTCCCTGGTGTAGGCAGGATAAGGTGAAATTCCTCTGCCCCGTTCCCGGATATGACCGTCATTTTGCTATTACAGAATATTTCGGTATTGAGATGATCAATGTTCCTATGACTTCTGAGGGTCCGGATATGGATATGGTAGAGCATCTTGTAGCTTCTGATCCGGCGATCAAGGGCATCTGGTGTGTGCCAAAGTATTCCAATCCTCAGGGATACTCCTATTCAGATGAGACAGTGCGCCGTTTTGCCAGACTGGAGCCCGCAGCGCCTGATTTCCGTATTTTCTGGGATAATGCTTATGGCGTTCATCATTTATATGACCACGATCAGGATCACCTGATTGAGATCCTGGCAGAGTGCAAGAGGGCAGGAAATCCCGATCTGGTATATAAATTTGCTTCCACTTCCAAGATCAGTTTCCCAGGTTCTGGTATTGCGGCAATCGCTACCTCTCATAATAATCTTGAGGATATCAAGGCCCAGTTAAAGAATCAGACCATTGGACATGATAAGGTAAACCAGCTGCGTCATGTGCGTTTCTTTAAGGATATCCATGGTATGGTGGAGCATATGAGAAAGCATGCGGATATTATCCGTCCAAAGTTTGAGGCAGTAGAAGAAATTCTGGAAAGAGAGTTAGGCGGTCTTGGGATCGGAGAATGGACTAAGCCCAAGGGAGGATATTTCATTTCCTTTGATTCTCTGGATGGCTGTGCTAAGGATATTGTGGCACGGTGCAAGAAGGCAGGCGGGGATGACAGGCGCAGGTGCTACTTATCCATATGGAAAGGATCCCCATGACAGTAATATCCGTATTGCACCAACTTATCCGCCTCTGGGAGATTAATCGGGCTACCGAGCTCTTTGCCCTGTGTGTTAAGCTTACCAGCGCAGAGAAGCTTTTAAAGGAAATGGAGCAGAATCCACAGCCTGTAAAGAAAAAAGAGGCAGACCAGCAACTGCCAGAGTAAAAATAAAACAGCTTCAGATACTAACAGGGAGTTCACCGTTTCGGCGGGGAACTCCCTGTGTGCGTGAATGACTGGTTCACGGATGGTTTTCCGGCAGAGAAAAGCTGCAGGAATGACTCAGAAAGGAGCCGATTGATGGAAGAAGCGGGAGTTTATACTGGAAAATGGGATTTTGTTACCTTTTTTGTGGTTCCGGGAGCTACATTGTGGCTGGCTTGCCGGGAGGATTGGCTGGACAGTAATATCTCGGTCATCGGGAACAGTCCCGGTATGGAACTCTGGCTGTATGCCTGGGGGATGTTTGTCAGCAGCTACAGTTTTTTCTATATAAGATATCTGTTTTCTCTGGGCGGATATGAGGGCATTAAAGGAAGGGGATTTTTGTATACGGCCTGTATCCTTCTGGCTATATCCGTATGGATCCCCTATGATCCGGAGCATTTTCCAAAGGCCTCTTTACTCCATGTGATTTTTTCCTTTTCTTTTCCTGTTCTTTTATCCCTGTCCCTGCTTTCCTTTTTAAAAGAAAAGATCCGCTCAGATCCCAACCCGTTTCTTCCGATGCTCTGGCTGTTTGCAGAGCTTGCGGCAGCGGCTCTTGTACTGTGGTATGCCTCCGGCTTTATCACAGGCCTTTTGGAAGTGTATGTAACCACTGCCTTTTGTGGATATCTGGGTTTGGTTGAGCGGATCCTGGTGCATAACCAAAGATCATTCCCTGAAAACAGGGGAGATTAGAAGGTTACTTCCTCATCATAGAAGCAGCACTTTAACAGTTTTGCCATCTGCTCCGGATCGATGGATCTTGGGTTGGAGCCGGTGCAGGCATCGCCTACTGCCAGTTCAGCTACTTTTTGAAGTTTTTCCATAAATTCAGCTTCGTCGATGATTCCGCCTTCGTAATCCTTAATGCAGGCTGGAATGTCTAACTGCTCATTCATTTCGCGCAGGCGGGCGATCAGAGCGTCTGTAAGCTCCAGATCGGTGCTGCCGGCCAGTCCGATGAATTTTGCAATTTTTGCATATCTTTCGGCAGCCTCAGGATTTTTGGAATTGAATTTGATTACCTTTGGCAGATACATTGCGTTTGCACAGCCATGAACGATGTGGCCGCCGGAGTATGCGGCGCCTGTCTTATGAGCCATGGAGTGAACGATTCCCAAAAGAGCATTGGAAAATGCCATTCCGGCCAGACACTGTGCGTCATGCATCTTGGCACGGGCATCCATATCTCCGTTGTAAGATGGAACCAGATACTCGTTGATCATCTCAATGGCATGAAGTGCCAGCGGATCGGTATATTCGCAGTGAAGGGTAGAAACGTACGCTTCGATTGCATGAGTCATAGCGTCCATACCTGTATGAGCAGTCAATTTCTTTGGCATGGTAGCTGCCAGAGCGGGATCTACGATTGCAACATCAGGTGTGATGTTAAAGTCGGCCAGAGGATATTTGATCCCCTTTGCATAATCCGTGATAACGGAGAATGCAGTTACCTCGGTAGCGGTGCCGGAGGTAGAGGAAATAGCGCAGAACTTTGCCTTTGTGCGCAGGGTTGGGAAGCTGAATGGTGTGATCAGATCCTCAAAGCTTGTTTCAGGGTATTCATAGAAGGCCCACATAGCCTTTGCAGCATCGATTGGAGAACCGCCGCCTACAGCTACGATCCAGTCAGGCTGGAATTCTTCCATAGCCTTAGCGCCCTTCATAACAGTTTCTACAGACGGATCCGGCTCAACTCCTCAAACAGCTGAACCTCCATGCTGCTTCCTGTAAGTAAGCAACTACCTTATCCAGAAAACCGAAACGCTTCATGGAGCCGCCGCCTACTACAACGATCGCTTTCTTTCCTGTTAATGTCTTTAATGCCTCCAGAGCATCCTTTCCGTGATACAGATCTCTTGGTAATGTAAACCTCATGAGTAAAACCTCCTGTGAAGAATGATATTTATTTAACAAACATAGAATATCACAGGAAAAGAGGTTCGGGTAGATATGAAAATGGAATACAGGTATGCCGGAATGGATATCCTTTATCAGCTTGTCCTTATTAGAACGGAGACTGTGAGGGAGAAGGGAGCGCTTAAATCAGTCCGAAAGCCGGCTTACGATGCGGTTCAGACTATGGATCAGTTCGGTTTCCGCCGAAGAGCGGCGGCTGCCCTTTCGAAAGATCAGAAGATCCCTGTGCAGATTTCCGGGATAAGCGCAGGGACGCTGGATCAGGCCTTCGGCAGACAGTTCGCTGTAGGGAATGGGAGAGGTCCACATATAGGCTCCGGGCAGGCGGCGCAGCAGGGCAAACTGGCTTCCGCGGTCATAAACGGACACAGAACGGCTGGAATCGCCTCCTGTGGCTGAAGTTTCCTGGATTTCAAAGGAAAAAGAGGGATTGGAGGAATCGCCCTGGATGATTTCAAGAGAGCTTCCCAGATCCAGATAGGTCAGGCCGGATCTGCCTGCCAGAGGATGATCCGGAGCCATTAAAACCAGGGATGAAAATTCCCATAAAAGGCAGGAGTCCAGATTTTCATCCTGGAGCAGCTTTTTATAGTAAGGTTCATATAAAGCAGGACAGCGTGCGATCCCAGATCAAATTCCTTGGAAGATACCAGCTCAATGACCTGTCTGGAGTTCGTTTCCATATAGTGGATATTTACCGGGGATTTGGTGTTGGCTTCACAGAGAAAATCCGTAAATGCACAGGTGATATATGTGGCTCTGGGGCCGCAGAACTTAAGCTCCAGAGCCTGTTTGCGGTTTCGGGCGCAGAGGGCTTCGATCTGTTCCTCCTGAGCCATGATGGTTTTGGCGTACCGGAGAAATTCTTCGCCCTTTTTAGTGGGAATCATGCCTCTGCTGGTCCGGTCAAAATATCTTCTCCCAGCTCCCGCTCCAGTTCCCGTATGATTTTGCTTAAGTGGGGCTGATTCATATAAAAGTTCTGGGCGGCTTTGGTGATAGAGCCGGTTTTTTCTACCTCTACTGCGTATTTTAAATAGGAAAGATTCATGAGTCACCTACCTTCTTTTAAGAGGAAGCCGTTGGCTGAAAAGGGATGATAGGGTTTGTTTTTGGAGTATAGCTGTCCGGCATTCCGTCTACGAACGGAGCATCGGAGGGAAGCGTTTCGGCTGGAGCAGGATCGGAAGAAGCCGGATGCTCAGGGCCTGTTTTGGTCTCATAGGGGCAGCCGAAGGCGTTTGCTCCGCCTTTGAAGTTTCTGAAGAAGCAGTATTTCTGTGGATAACCGCAGCATGGCCTTTATAGGTCTTGGAATGATCCAGTATGCGTTCCCTTTCTTCCCCGTCTTTTGATATTACCTTATAGGTGTCCCAGCGGCTGCCGGGAACCGCTGCCTTTATCACCTTTTCTGTTCCGGGTTCAAGTGAAGGATCCTCCGCATATTCCGGTTCCGGAGGAGGCAGTTCCTCCACCTTTTCAGAATAAAGATCCCAGGAAACGCCTTCTTCCAAAACAGGGAGCCCATAGATGGATACAGTGGCTTTGCGGTTCGCATAGCTGGCCCGGATGCCAATGGGGGCACTGGAGGTGTTTACAAAACGGAAATCCGGCTGTTCCCAGCTGATGGCCGCATCCTGTCCAGGAGTCACATAGTTTGGTTCAAAGGTGTGAGAACGGCGGAAGGTAATTTCCATTCCCGCATTAAACGCTGCCCGGTACAGGGTACTGGAAATCTGGCAGACACCGCCTCCGATTTCCTGTACCACAGCGCCGCTGCTGTATGCAGCTGCTTCCTGATAGCCTTTTTCAGCCGTGCGCTGGCCCACTGCCTGATTAAAGGAAAATTCCTCGCCGGGCTGTACAATGGTGCCGTTTAAGGCCCTGCTGCCAGCCGTACGTTTGTGTTGCGTTTTTGATTGCTGGTGGTTTCCGTAGTAAAGGCAGCGATGGTTTTGTACTGCTCTTTGCCATGGCCTTGGAGAGAGGCGGGGCAGCGTCTGCGGAATGAACGGGGATTACTGCATCCAGCCGGTTTTCACGGATAGCGGAAAGAATATCCTCAGCCAGCCGGCGTTCATCAATTTCAATGCCGGAGCAGCCTTCGGTAAATATAAAGCTTCCTTTTTGTGGATCAAAATAATCCAGACCGCTGTTTTTAGGTGCAGTTTCCCACTTTTTTGCAAAGGTTTCTGCCTGGATTAAAATTTCCTTTTTTAATTCTTCGTTTATCAGGTCTGCAGGGGTAAGGGTCAGATCTCCGGACTGGGAGGAACGGCAGAGTGTTCCAATCCATTCCTTCAGCCGGGACGATAAAGGATTTTCCACAGCCAGCTGTTCTTCTCCATATTCTGCTTTCATGTCCCAAAGAAAAAGCTGGTTTAAGGCTTCAAAGCTCTCATCCGGGCTTAAGCCGTTCAGAGAAATGCCGTTGACCGTTACCGCAGGCGCGGTAAGCGAGGCATCTGTTTCAGAAAGCGAGGTTTCATGGCTGCCCGCAGCCGGTTTCCCTTTAAAATGGGAAATAGTGACGGCTGAGACAGCGGCTAAAAGAAAGATTCCCGCTCCGGCGGCAGACAGGGGAAGAAGGAATTTTCCCTTCTCCGTTTCAGATGCAGGCCGGCGGCTTTTTCTGGGGCCGCGGTAGGAAGAGCGGGAGGCTTTGTTTCGTCTGTGATCGTAATGGTTTGTCATTCTAAACTCCGGATATACATAGTTTTGATACCTGGCTGATTTTCAATCCGGTATCATATTATTCATATGTGAATACTGGGAATTATTATATAGGTACCTTAAAGGAAAGTCAAGAGCCGGGAGAAGGCAGTAATTGCCATGCACAGTATAACGCCGCAGGCTGTGGGAAGAAGAACGGCCAGACAGGTCCATTTTAAGCTTCCGGTTTCCTTTTTTATCGTCATAAGGGTAGTAGAACAGGGCCAGTGAAACAGGAAAAATACCATGGTGCAAAGGGCAGTGACCCAGGTCCAGCCCTGAGAGATAAGGAGCGTATGAAGGTCGGAAAGATTTCCTGGTTCGATCAGGGTTCCCTGAGAGGTATAGGCCATGATAATGATGGGGATCACGATTTCATTGGCCGGAAGCCCCAGGATAAATGCCATAAGGATTACCCCATCCATCCCCATCAGGCGCCCGATCGGATCCAGATATCCGCTAAAGCGTGCCAAAAGGCTGATATCTCCAATGGAAACATTGGCTAAAATCCATATGACAAGCCCGGCAGGAGCCGCTACCGCGGCGGCACGGCCCAGAATAAAAAGGGTGCGGTCCAAAATGGAGCGCCAGATTACCCTTCCGATCTGAGGTCGGCGGTAGGGCGGAAGCTCCAGAGTAAAAGAGGAAGGCATACCTTTAAGGACCGTGGCAGACAGAAGGCGGGATACAAAAAAGGTGGCGGCAACACCGGTAAGGATAAAAAAAGTAAGGATCAGGGCAGGACGGAGAGAGGAAATAGGACCTGCGGACGAAGCTCCTGTAAAAAACAGCGTGATCAGAGTTACGAGGGCCGGAAGACGGCCGTTGCAGGGGACGAAGCTGTTGGTAAGAATGGCGATGAGCCGCTCCCGGGGGGAGTCGATGATCCGGCAGCCCGTTACTCCGGCTGCATTGCAGCCAAAGCCCATAGCCATGGTAAGGGCCTGTTTTCCGCAGGCTTTGCAGCATTGGAAGGGACGGTCCAGATTATATGCGATCCGGGGCAGATAACCAAAATCTTCCAAAGGGTAAAGAGAGGGAAGAAAATGGCCATGGGCGGAAGCATGACAGAGATAACCCAGGCCAGTACCCGGTATACACCCAGAACCAGAATCCCGTGGAGCCATTGGGGCGCATTGACTGCCATAAAAGCAGCGGTAAGTTTTTCCTGAAAGGAGAAAAAGAGGGAGGAAAGCAGGGCGGAAGGGTAGTTGGCTCCTGTGATCGTCAGCCAGAAAATGAGCGCCAAAGACCAATCATAGCCGGATATCCGGCCAGCCGCCCGGTCAGGATGCGATCCCAAAAAGCATCCCTTTTGCCGTAGGGTTTTTCAGGAAGGGAGACCGTGCGGGAAGCAATGGACTCCGCAGTATTTACGATGCCGGATACGATTCGGTCCTTTAAATCATCCTCAAAGATCCCAGCCTGATCCAGGTGTGACCGGGCCTGGCGGACAGCCTGACATAACGCATCATCCTCGGACAGATCTCTGCCTAAAAAGGTATTTAAAGAGCGAAGCAGGCCGGGATCATTTTCAAGGAGTCTTAAGGCCAGCCAGCGGGGAGAAAGGCGGCTGCTGAGCGGTTCTGTAAAGGGCAGAAGCATGGAAATGGCCTGTTCTACAGCTGCGTCATAGGAAATATGAAATGGCTCTGTGTCTGGATGATCGACCGTTTCATCCAGCCGGTCTAAAAAATGTTCCAGAGAGCGCTTTTTTCTTGCAGTTGTTCCCGCGACAGGAGCAGAAAGTTCCCGGCTGAGAGCCGGCAGATCAATGCGTATGTTTTTTTTCGCTGCTTCGTCCATGAAATTGACGCAGACCATGGCGGGAATTCCGGTTTCCAGAATCTGCAGGACAAGGTTTAAGTTCCGTTCCAGACAGGTAGAGTCACAGATAACCACAGCGGCATCACAGTTCCCAAAACAGATGCCGTCCCGTGCAAGCGCTTCTTCAGCAGAGTGAGCCATAAGAGAATACGTTCCCGGAAGGTCTGCGAAAACATAGTTGTATTTTTTTGAGGAGCAGCTTCCTTTAAAACAGGAAACTGTAACCCCGGCCCAGTTGCCCGTGTGTTGGGAGCTGCCGGTAAGGCTGTTGAAAAGGGTGCTTTTTCCTACATTGGGGTTGCCGGACAGAGCCACTGAAAATTGGTTCTTATTTTCGTTTCCATCCACCCGGATCTGGCGGCTGTATTCACGCCGTATGGCAATGACTGCACCCCGGATCCGGTAGGAGACCGGGTCACCTAAAGGACTTACGCCCAGGCATTCTACCTGTGTGTCTGCAGTCAGCCCCAGATCCATAAGCCTCCTGCGCATGGCTCCGGAAACAAGAAGTTCCGTTACCCGGGCGGTCTGCCCTGGTTGTATATCATTTAAGGAAAGGAAAGGATTCACGATCCGTATACCTGCCCGTGTTTGTTCTTATTATTACAGTATGGTTCAGGCGGGAAAATGTGACTGGAAATAACCGGTGAAGTGGTGTATAATAAGAAGAAAAAATGACAACAGGAGAGTTTTGCTATGGAAGAAAGTTACATTGAATGGCTGGTAAAGCGCAAGGATCCTATCTATGCCCTTCCGGTAAAGATCATTATGGTGCTTGTCTGCGCCTTTTCCGTACTGCTGGCGCTGCAGACGGTGATCGGAGTTGTGATCATGACAGCAGCAGGTATCGGTACCTATTTTATTTTCCTGAATTTAAGTGTGGAATATGAGTATCTGTTTGCTGAGGGCGGTCTGCGGATTGACCGGATTCTGGGAAAGGCCAGACGGAAAAAGGCCTTTGACTGTGAAAAGGATGATGTACAGCTGATCGCTCCGGTGGATTCCTATATGCTGAAGGATTATGCCAAGCAGGGGATGAAGGTTATGGACTGTACCTCCGGAAAGCAGGGTGCTGAAGTTTATGCGCTGATGTATCAGAAGGGAGCCGACACCATGAAAGTTCTTATTGAGCCCAATGAAAAGATGCTGGCAGCCATGCGCCATACATTTCCGCGTAAATTCGTGAAGTAAGAGAAACAAAATATTAGGGTTACTGATGGAATCCTATTAGTAAATTCAATGAATCATAACGGGAAAATGGGTTTGACAATCCTAATAAAATTTGCTAGGATTAGATACTAATAAGATGCTGAGGGCAGTATACCACACAGAAAGCGAGGAAGTTTTAATGGGTACAATTATCGGCGAAGGCATTACCTTTGATGATGTACTTCTGGTTCCGTCTTATTCAGAAGTGATTCCGAATCAGGTAGATTTAACCACCTATCTTACAAAGAAGATCAAACTTAACATTCCCCTAATGAGTGCAGGCATGGACACCGTGACCGAGCACCGTATGGCCATTGCCATGGCGCGCCAGGGCGGTATTGGTATCATCCACAAAAATATGTCTATTCAGGAACAGGCAGAAGAAGTAGACCGTGTAAAGCGTTCCGAAAACGGTGTTATCACAGATCCCTTCTATCTTTCCCCCGAACATACTTTAAAGGATGCCAATGACCTTATGGCAAAATTCCGTATTTCCGGTGTTCCTATTACGGAGGGAAAGAAGCTGGTGGGTATCATTACCAACCGTGACCTGAAGTTTGAGGAGGATTTCAGCCGTCCGATCAAGGAATGTATGACTTCCGAGAATCTTGTCACTGCAAAGGAAGGAGTAACGCTCAAGGAGGCAAAGGCGATCCTTGCTAAAGCCAGAGTGGAAAAGCTTCCTATCGTAGATGACAATTTCAATTTAAAGGGTCTTATCACGATTAAGGATATTGAAAAGCAGATCAAGTACCCTCTGTCTGCAAAAGACGAGCAGGGCCGTCTGCTTTGCGGAGCCGGCGTAGGCATTACTGCTAATGTATTAGAGCGTGTAGCTGCTCTGGTAGAAGCAAAGGTAGATGTAATTGTTCTTGACTCTGCCCATGGTCATTCTGCCAACGTGATCCGCTGTGTGAAGATGATCAAGGATGCATTTCCGGATCTTCAGGTAGTGGCAGGAAATGTGGCTACCGGTGAGGCGACCAGAGCTTTGATCGAGGCAGGTGCGGACTGTGTAAAGGTAGGTATCGGCCCCGGTTCCATTTGTACGACCCGTGTGGTGGCAGGTATCGGCGTACCTCAGATCACAGCCGTTATGGACTGTTACAATGTGGCAAAGGAATACGGCATCCCGATTATCGCTGACGGCGGCATCAAGTATTCGGGTGATGTTACAAAGGCGATCGCAGCAGGCGGCAGCGTGTGCATGATGGGAAGCATGTTTGCAGGCTGCGATGAGAGTCCGGGTACCTTTGAACTGTACCAGGGACGTAAGTACAAGGTATACCGCGGCATGGGATCCATCGCTGCCATGGAGAACGGAAGCAAAGACCGTTACTTCCAGACCGGCGCCAAGAAACTGGTTCCGGAAGGTGTGGAAGGCCGTGTAGCATACAAAGGCCTCGTAGAGGATACTGTATTCCAGCTGTTAGGCGGTTTAAGAGCCGGTATGGGCTACTGCGGAGCCAAGGATATCCCCACTCTGCAGAATACGGCAAGATTCGTGAAGATCTCTGCCGCTTCCTTAAAGGAAAGCCATCCTCACGATATTCACATCACAAAAGAAGCTCCCAACTACTCGATTGATGAGTAAGAGGGGGAGAAAAGAAAGCCCGGAGAAAGCGCGATATCTTTCTTCGGGTTTTATTTATGAAATAAAAGATGGGATCGGTGAAAAGAAGCATTCAGGTGTATTCTTGACTTTCCCGCCCCCCAATGCTAGAATAAATACCATGGATAAGAAGAGAATAGCAGTTTGTATTACAGGAATTTTGATCATAGCGGCCTGTCTGACGGGGTGCCAAAAGCATAGGGAACCTGTCAGCAGGTCTTCTTTTTTGCTCAACACATTTATTACGGTAACGCTTTACGATTCCAGAGAGGAAGAGATTCTGGATGGGGTGACGGAGCTTTGCTCAGAATATGAAAAGAAGTTCAGCACCACCATAGAAACCAGTGAAATTTATGCAATGAACCACAGAAAGCAGGGAGAACGGGAGTTTACTGTGTCACAGGATACGGCGGAGCTGATAGAAAAAGGACTGGAGTACAGCCGGCTGTCAGATGGGGCCTTTGATATCACCATAGAACCCTTAAGCCGTCTGTGGGATTTTTCGGGCTCAGATCCTCATGTACCGTCAGAGGAAGCAATCCGGAAAGAACTTTTAAAGGTAGGATATGAAAGAGTTGCGGTAAATGCAATACAGTGGTTTTGCAGATGATCTGGTATCTATTGATCTGGGAGCGATCGCCAAAGGGTATATTGCAGACCGCATGAAAGAATATCTTAAAGAGCAGGGGTAGAGAGCGCCATTATCAATCTGGGAGGCAATGTCCTTTGTCTGGGGAACGGCCCGGAAATAAGCTTCATTTAAAATCGGTCTTCAAAAGCCCTTTGCAGAGCGGTCCGAGACAGTGGCAGCTTTGGATATCCGTGATATGTCTGTAGTTTCTTCCGGGGATATGAGCCATTTTGAGGAAACGGCCACTACCATCATATTTTGAATCCATCTACCGGATGGCCCTATGAAAATGGCCTTACTCAG
>SCPO01000217.1_pt1 | contig 47889 bp, 70 predicted proteins | sample 6106821 | NCBI WGS metagenome assembly SCPO01 (sample SAMN10720448, study PRJNA508395) | human gut metagenome | isolation source: Participant 2 stool, 0 month | host: Homo sapiens | collected 2017 | reverse complement strand
ACCTCATAGAGCGCCTTGACCATGCCCTTTTCAATGACCGCAATGCTTCCCAGAATCAGTGCCTCATCGATGCTGTGCGTCACAAACAGAATGCTCACACTGCGCTCCTGCTGGACGCGCAGAAGCTCTTCTGCATCTGTTCCCTTTGTAAAATAGTCAAGCGCGGCAAACGGCTCATCCATCATGATAAAGGTCGGCTCATACGCCAGTGCCCGCGCGATCGCCGCCCGCTGCTGCATTCCGCCGGAGAGCTGTGCCGGATATGCTTTTTCAAATCCAGATAATCCGACCGTGCGGATAACCGCCTCTATTTTCCCCGGATCTGTCTCCTTTTTTGAAAGCCCGAACACCACATTTTCCCAGACGGTCAACCACGGCATGAGGCGCGGTTCCTGAAAGACAAATGCCGTCTTGTGGGCGCTCTCCCAGCGGATCTCTCCGCTGTCCGCCGTCTCCAGTCCTCCGGTCAGCCGCAGAAGCGTCGTTTTACCCGCATCCGCTCTGCCCCAGAATCACGGTAATTCTCCCCGCCGGAAGCGACAGGTTGATCCCGTTTAAAACGGGAATCTCCCGGTTATCCACCCGGTATGTTTTATGAATATCAATCAGTTCAATTCCAGCCATTTTCCCCGGATCCTTTCAGCACAAATCCTATCATCCATCCAAACAGGCAGTCCGTCACATATCCGACTGCCCCGATCGCCAGAATCCCCACGATCACCTTGTCGGTCCGCGACATCTGCTGTGCAAATAAAATCATATGTCCAAGCCCGGTGGACGCCGCCACCATTTCCGCTCCAATGATGGCACGCCAGCTATACCCCAGGCCGATGCGCATACCCACCAGAATATCCGCCATCGCATAGGGCAGAATGATGCGGAAAAATTTGCGGCGCTTCGAATAGCCGAACATATCGCCCACTTCCAGAAGTTTCGAATCGCACCCGGTAAATCCCTTCACGATATTTAAGTACATCGGGAAAAAGGACGCCAGCACAATAATCACCGTCTTCGTCGTCTCTCCGATTCCGCACCAGAGAATCAGCAGCGGAATCATGCTGAGCGGCGGACATTGCGGAAAAACTGCACAATATACTCATAGTAAACGCTGCTGCCCGGAAACAGCGCCCGGAACATTCCCAGCACAAAGGCAAACAGGAACGCAATCGCAAATCCCTTCATGACACGCAGGAAACTGATTGAAATATCCCGCCACAGTTCTCCGGTTTTCACCATTTTTAAAAAGCTCGTCCACACCCGCGCCGGGGACGGCAGCACATACGCACTGACCATCTCCATGCGGCAGACCAAATACCAGATCAGAAATACCGCTCCGATTCCCAGCGCCGGACCGAAGTATTTCTGCCAATTATCCTTGAATTTCTTCGTTTCTTTCATTCTTCCCATTCTTTTGCCGCAATTCATGCATTTTCCGCTTCTTCAAGCGTTTTCCATGAACCGCAGCTTTCTCTCACTCTGTCTGCACGCCATCCCGTGATGGCATCCATCCTTACAATACAAAAGTTCCAGCAGATCCGCCTGCTTCCAGCTTCCGCTCTCCACATATGCCCGGATTTTCTCCGGACTGCTGACACTCTCTACCTTCGCCGCCTGTCCATCTTTCCGGCAGATTCCCGCAAAATACCCCGGCGGAATCGGTGTCTTCGATCGCCCGGACGCGCACCTCACCGCCCGCCAGACGATTCCATGCGATAAACCGCGTATTCTCAAGTCCCAGCGAATTTCCAAGCACCGCAAGACTCGGCATGGCGTCGTGATGATCTTCTCCCCATCCGCCAGGTCCGACGCGTGCTTAATTCCCGCGCACAGTGAAGTAAAATCGGTCGATCGGCAACTTTCAGGTTTTCAATTCCAGATTCGTTTTCCGGCTCCTTCTGTATCTCTTCAAGCAGCCGAACCGCTTCCGGACAGCGCGCATCCGCAAGCGTCACACCCGCCCGCAGGCTAGCTTCATATCTTTCCCGGACGATCCGTCCCCAATCGCCCCGGCACTCGACCCGCGTCAGACCATGCCGTTCTAAAAAACGCTTCAGCGAATCTTCCTCACACATCCCGGCAGAAACCGGATTTATCCACAAATACTGCATTGTTTCTCCACTCTATCCAATCAGGCTGCCTAGCTTTCACACCTATGCACCTAGTTTACTTCGTTTTCACGTTCCCTGCAAGTTAGTTTTTTCTAACTTGCTTATCATAGCAAAAAATCGATCTATTGTCCAGTTTTGATTGTAAACTTTTACAATTTTATAAGTTGACACTAGCCGGTAAAAATGATAAAATCGGTTTTAATGATTCCTATTTTCCTACGTCTTTAATATGTTTTTTCCGAACGGATTCCTGTTTTTATTGAATCCTATAAAAAAAATATGCCTTGGCACATCCTCGCGGAGCGTTTTTTGATTGGAAAATGATGGAATTTAGTTACTTCTGTTTACTGCTGGCATACCATCTGCTACATAACTTCAAAAATTTATATACGTTGATTACATAATTCACAAAGGAGATTTTTCTATGAGTACAGCTACTTCTACCCAGACCTCTTCCACCGAATGTCCTTCTACCGAATCCAGCACTACCGCCGCTGATCCAGTTCTGACCCGCGAAGAGGCGATCGCGATCCTAGCGGGTCCGGACAGCGAACTGCCGGAACTTTTAAAACGCGCCGGTGCGCTGCGCCGCAAATATAAGGGGAACCGCGTCAGCATCCACCTCTTAACGAATGCCCGCAGCGGCAACTGTTCCCAGAACTGCGCCTACTGCGCCCAGTCCTGCCGTTCCAAGGAGGATATCGAGACTTACAAATGGGTCGATGACAAGAAACTCTACGATGACAATGAATTTGTCCACGACCATCACCTTGCCCGCCATTGCATCGGTCTGAGCGGTATGGGATTTTCGGACGATGAGATCCGCGAGCTGGCAGACCGCATCCGGGTCATGAAAAAACAGGGAACACATCTTTGCTGTTCCATCGGATTCCTGACCGAAAAACAGGCACTGATGCTCAAGGAAGCTGGGCTTGACCGAATCAACCATAACAAACAGCAGTCGTTCCTATTATCACAACATTTGCACCACCCACCTTTGATCAGCGTGTCAACAATATCAAAATGCTGCAGCGGCTCGGTTTCGAGATCTGCAGCGGCGGTATCATCGGCATGGGCGAAAGCCACGCGGATGTGGTCGATATGTTATTAGAGCTGCGTGAGATCGCACCGCAAGCGCTTCCGATCAATTTCCTGCTTCCGATTCCGGGCACCCCGTTAGAGCACACAGACACCTCCGGTCTTACGACCGAATACTGCCTGAAAGTCCTCTGTCTTGCCCGACTGATGGTTCCACAGACCGATCTGCGCTGTGCAGCGGGACGCGAGGTCTATTTCAAAGGACGCGAGGGGATCTTTACGCGTCGTAGACTCCATCTTCGCATCCGGTTACCTGACGGCAGGCGGACAGGGCATCAAAGATACAATTCAGGCGATCGAAAATGCCGGATATACCTATGGATCGAGTCGGATGACCGTGAGGAATAACGAGACACAGTGAACCTCACATGGCTAAAGTCACGTGCTTCTCAGCCGTTTTAAACGGCAAGACTAAATATCGGCGGATACGCCTGTAACTTAGAATTCGTGCGGATACGCACTTTTCCCATGCCGGATACGGATGGTTTCCACATAACAGGTAGTCCGGATATCTGCCTGTGTTTATGCCGCTTTTAGGTTATTTACTTCTACATAAAGCTTTCTCAAATCTGCATAAACACAGGAGGTTCTACGCTTCACTGCAGGTACTTTTGCCTCCAGTAAAGACCTTTCCGTTGCCGGAAAGGGTTTTAAAAGTTCACGGATAAAATATCTTGCTCCGATATTATACGATGCTGACAGGTCACAGTTATACTGTTTTCCTGTCCGAAAGGTGCAAAGGCTATGGTTCTCCTGGTTTCTTACTACCGCTCCGCTTCCGTCACAGGCCAGCCTGCTGGTGTTCCGGGCACTGACCATGGACACACGAATTCCGTTCCGATGTGCCTGATGTTCACACAGTTTCTGAATATCCCGCTTTCTCCATAAATGAAGCTTTTGTTTCTTTTTTCCGGATATTTTCCCCTGCATTTCCAGATATTCGAACACAATTACATCTGCCTGATACTCTGCGGCATATTTCGTGATCTCCGCAGCTATTTTGCGGGACAGCTCCATATTCAGCCTTTTTGCATAATCCCATCGGCTTTGGACCTGTCTGGAGGAATGTTCCTCTGAAAACGGCGGATTCTGCCAAGCACATGATACAAATGGTCTTTATCACTGGAGAAATTTATAAATTTACGTCCCAGGATAGTGCCATCTGCACGCATGATGCTGCAGACCGCATCCGTATTGATTCCTAAATCAACGCTGCATATCACCTGCTCTTTTACATCTGTTTTGATAAGCTTACTTCCTCTGTGTATGAAAACCGAAGGAAATATTTATGATGTTTCTTTTCCAAAGTAGGGGCAGATGCCTTTTACCACTCCATTTTTCGCAGATATTCCATATCGGTATGAAGCAATTTTACCTGAAACCACCTCCACTCACACCCATCAAATAGTTTTAAATGCCGCATCTTCTCCCGGTTCTGCTTCCTTATACATGACATCCCGATAAAATACCGGCATCGCATGATTCTCACAGACCAGCTTCGGTTTTCCTCTCAGTTCTCCCTTTTCCCACAAACTAAGGCGTGTCTGATAGGACGGCTCCGTGCGTGTTGAATCGCCGCTCTTCTCAGATAAGATGGCATCTTGAAATGATGTCGGTCAAACAGAAATCTGGCATGATTCTTTTGTCTCATGTACCAGATGTTCCGCTTCATTAAAGCGTTTTTGTGGATTTCTGATTTCTGAAAGTTCTTCCCAGGTCTCTGCATACACCGGAATCAGATAGGAAACTGCCTTCCGAAAAATATCCAGCGTAGAGCGGAGCGGTATATTCTTTTTTTTAATTTCTACTCCATAGCTGGATACAATCTGCATAAAATCTCCTCTTTTTTCCTCTCTTTTGTCCCTCAATGTATGCCACTACCTGATCCTGCTTCGGTCACTTACGGTGACTGCACAATAAGACGGATTCCACAAATGTCCTCCCCACAGCTCTAATTCCGGATGCGAAAGAAACAACTGACGTGCCGATTCCCTTCAATCTTTATTGTCTGATATAAAAAATTGCGGTTTGCAATCCAGAAGTAAATGAATATGATCTGGCATAACCTCCATCGCCAGAATCTTAAATTTGTATTCCTCCGCAAGCCCATACAACATTTTTACATTCTGCGTCTATCCCATTTTTCAGGACCTGTTTCGATATTTCGTACACCAGACCAGATGGTATTGCAAAGAATACACATATCCCCTACCATATGAAAGTGTATTTCTTAATAGTAAATATATCTTTTTCCATGTTTATATTATACCATATGCCCCCACACTTGGCAAACACTAGTTCTGTATCTTGATAAAAAATTTGGCACACCTAACTCATCACTAAAGTAACGAGAATGCGGTGTGCCGTTTTTCAAACAGAGCGTCTTTTCATGGGACGCTCTTTCTATGAAAAAAGGTTTTAACCAGTTCACATATTTACCGTGAAAACCAGCTAAAACCATTTTTCATTACAGCATAATAAACCCGGTCGATACCAGAAAAGAACCAGCATGACAGCCGGCACAATATACCGGATCAAGAAGCTGTACATACCTGCTCTTGAAAATGTTCCCCATTTTTCTCGACTTCTTCCACGATCCACTTCGGTCCGACCACCCATCCGATCAGGATGCTGGTTAAGAAGGAAATGATCGGCATAAGGAAGCTGTTGCTGATATAATCCATCACATCAAGCAGCTGTCCGGTGGAACCGTTCGGCAGCTTCAACTCAAAATACAGAACATTGTAGCCCAGACAAATGAGAACCGCCGTGATCAGGGAATAGATTCCGACCATCACACACATCTGTTTTCTCGTCTTTCCAAACACTTCCATGCAGTTGGCAACCAGCGTTTCCATGACAGAAACGCAGGATGTCAGCGCCGCAAAGCCAAGCATCAGAAAAAATGCAAGTCCCACGATATGACCGGCGCCGCCCATCGCCTGAAATACCTTTGGAAGCGAAATAAAGGTCAGACTCGGACCAGACGCCATGCCGTCGCGTCCTAAAAATACAAAGACCGCCGGAATAATCATCATACCGGACAGAAGCGCCACACCTGTATCAAAAAATTCAATCTGGTTGGTCGCCTTGTTCAAATCGATCTCATCTTTGACATAAGAACCATATGTTACCATAATTCCCATCGACACACTCAGTGAGAAAAAGAGCTGGCTCATCGCATCCAGCAGTACTTCCAGAAATCCTTTTACCGTCAGTCCCGTAAAATCCGGGCGCACGTAGACGAGGAATCCTGTATTCCCGTCCGGACCGTCCCATCCGCGTCCGTGTAGGAAAGCGTCAGTGAAAAAATCGCGATTCCGATGACTAACAGGATCAGTCCCGGCATGATAAAACAGGAAAATTTCTCAATTCCCTTCTCCACACCTCTGTATACAACCCAGATTGTGAGCGCCAGAAAGATTCCCGTGAAAATCAGCGGCGCATTCTTTTCCGTGATAAACGATGTAAAATATCCGTCCTCCGCCACATCCCTGCCGGATGTCGTCAAATACTCAAAGAAATATTTCGTGATCCATCCGCCGATGACCGAATAATACGTCATAATTAACATCGGAACCAGAAACGTCAGGTATCCGACAAACTTCCACTTCGGATGCAACGTTCCAAACGCCCGCAACGCATTCTCCTTCGTTCTTCTGCCGATCGCCACATCCGTCGTCAGAAGTACAAATCCAAATGTCGCCACCAGCACCAGATACACCAGCAGGAACAGTCCTCCTCCGTCTTTCGCACATAAATACGGAAAACGCCAGATATTTCCCACACCGACGGCACTTCCGGCTGCTGCCAGCACAAACCCCAGCGAACCGCTGAAGCTGTTTTTCTTTTTTGCCATTTACTTATAACCCCGTGATTGTAACTTTTATGTCCGTCTCCCGCGGACATAGATAGCTTCTATTCTACCTGTTTTTATTAGAATTACAAGTATCTGCCGGCAATTTTCTTCTCAAATTTCTCCCCCCTCCCGCTTTTCTTCCCAGCCGCCCCATCGTTACTGTACACGCATACGTGTCCAGTAACGGAATTTGCCGTGGCTTCGCATTTAATTTATTCCCCCTTCATCTCTACTTGACTGCCTTATCATCTTCTGCTAAAATTAAAAAGATAAAAACAGAAATTTTCCCATGGAATGAGGCATATACACAATGAACAACAATCAAACATTCCCGCGTCTTTGCCGGGTTTTAGAAATATACGAAGCCGATTTTGGCTGTGAAGAACGCCCGGACGGACAGGAAACGATGGTCTGTGTCCGTCTGCTGGACACAACTGAAAATGCAAACCTCTCAGAGCATCCAGAATACACGATACGCACCGCGGATCAGGCACTCTATGATGCCGGAATCGATGAGGGCGATCGCGTCTGGTTTGACCCGGAATCTGGGCAGATTGAGAAAGCGGCTGAATCACACTAAAATATAAAGAGTTACAAAGGAATATCAAAATGGAACCATTTTACTATAATCACATGAACAAGAACCAGCAAGCCGCCTACCGCGCCATGCAGCAGGGGCTTACCAATCTCTCCGACGAATTTCAGATTCCGCGCCTGGAGGGAAAGGATTTAAGCAATGTATTTTTTGAACTGCGGCTCGATCACCCGGAGATTTTCTGGGCTTCCGGCTTTAAATATAAGTATTACCCAGATTCCCCGAACCTGATCCTGATACCGGAATACCTCTTTGACAAGGGCAAGATCCGCGAACATCAGAAAGCGATGGGCGCCCGCGTCGAAAAACTTGCCCGCCCGGCAATGAAGCTGACTGAACTGGAAAGAACGCTATATCCACGATTTTATCTGCGAACACGTTCACTATGACAAATTAAAAAAGCCCTACTCCCATGAGATCATCGGACCTCTGGGACAGGGCGTCGGCGTCTGCGAGGGCATCGCCAAATCGGTCAAAATTCTTTGTGATACGCTCGGCATCTGGTGCATGATCGCACTCTGCGGCAATAACCCTGAAAAGGGCATCAAATACCGCCATACCTGGAACATCGTCAAGAAAAACGTACTACCATCTGACGCTACCTTCGACAACAGTCTCGGCAAATGCAGCCAGACAGGGGAGGAGATCCGCTACGATTATTTCAATCTCGACGACAAGGCGATCTTCCGCGACCACGAACCGCTCATCGCCCCGGCGCCTGCCTGCACGGACAGCGATCATTTCTACTACAAAGAAAAGAAGCTTTCCTTTACCAAACAGGAGGATGTTTACAAGCGCTCCTTACAGGCGGCCAAAAAAGAAAACACTGACGTTTCACTGGCGCGGCGGCTATCTGACAAAGGAAGTTCTGCGTGAACTGCTCGACCTAATCGAAAAAGCCGGAAAAGAACGGCAGAAAACAGCTCTCATTAAGCTTAACTGGCCGCAGGCTGTCCTGCGCGTCCGCTATACCGATGAGGCCATCCAGCCGATTGTCACCATGGAGGAAGCCAATGAAGGGGAAGAAACCCCGGAAGGCACAGCGTCTTTATAGTTCGCTGTGCTTTTCCGCGGAGCATTTTTTGTGTCATAGGACGAAGTTTCCTATGACATGAAGATTCTAACAATCATAGGGATCATCTTCCAAAACCAGATCCTGATGTTTATCAAAGCTGCCTGCAAAAGGAGCTTATCCAGAAAGTTTTACGTTATTTTTCATAAAAAACAGCCACAAAATTCATCCTCCTGCTAAATTCCAAAAACAAAACGAAATGAATTTTGTGGCTATTTTTTTGCTATACGTCAATGATTAGGATGAAATTTCTTAGAATTTTTCTCAAAGGAACTATTGCTATAGTCTCTTTACTTCCATAACTGGGCACACACCAACTCAGTACACTTCCCGCGATACATCTCGCCTTGTCCGAGATCAGAAAACAGTTGGAAAGTTCCTCTTTTCTCGGATCGACGTCCGCCACCTTGAAATGCTCCGTCACCAGATAACCATCCCGCAAAAGACCTCGCAGAATGCCCGTGATCTGTGTCTGTACCAGAAGTTTCGTTCCGTCCTCCTGCCAAATCTCCGCGATCGTCCCCGGCTTCGACGATATCACCGACGCACATTTTTGAAAATACCCGCTGCCTGCGCGTGAATCACCCGCTCTGCACCCGTATCCACCGATCACGCCCGGAATCCCGTATTCGGGATTGCCGTACCCTCGCGGATAATTCGCCCCAGCCGGTGACCGCGCTTGGTCTCCACCACAACATCCACATCCTCACCTGCCGTAAAGCCCGGACCAAGTGCAATCGTGAGCGGTGCCATATCCCGACGGGTTCCAAGATTTCGCTTTGCCAGAATCGCACATCGATCACAACAGCCGGTTTCAGCGCTCCAATCGACACGCCTTTCGGATCAATCAAAATCGGCACGCTATTTTCCTGCCAGACCGCTTCTGCCTCCTCATATCGATCAATCCGGACAGCACGAAGCCCCTCGACCTCAGTTGTTTTTGTATAAACCGCCTCACACAGAGCTACCTGCCGCCGGATCGCCGCCGGATTTTCAATCTCCAGCACCAGCACCCGAAGCCCTGCCGCCCAGAGCCGATGAATCGTCCCAGTTGCCAGGTCACCGCCGCCGCGCACAATAATTAAATCATCTCGTTTCATGAGGATGCCTTCTCCTATCTCACTTTGTTACTATTATTTCCATTACCTGTTTACGCAGCTTCTTCTTCAAATAATTTCTTTGATTGTGTTTTCTGCTTTTAGAGTAATTCTTTTTACTGCCACACACACGACACATTTATCATAAACAGAAGTGTCTATCCGTCCGCTCCACTGCTCCCACTCTTCCGGACGCATCCGCCAAGACCACAGCCGGCAGAAATCTCCCTCGGAAGTGGAATTAAAACGTCCCGGAATGCCCGTTTCCATACATCGTTTTTCCCATTCCATCGCCGCCACAGTTGTCTGAAGGACAGTACGATAAATGGATGTTTTTCTCTCATACTACCAATTTCTCCCTACGCTTCCTCTGCCAGTGCCCGAACTGCTTCTGCTGCCCTCTCAATCTCCTCTTCCGTATTAAAATGCGAAAAACTGAACCGCACCACTCCCTGACCGACCGTTCCAATCGCCCGGTGCATGAGCGGCGCACAGTGTGCCCCGCGCGGACGCAGATGCCGTATTCTTCCCAGAGTGCATCCGCCACGTGCCGAATCTTCCCCGGCAAGGTTGAGGGAGACGATCGGCGCATGACATTTTGTCGCCGGATCTCCATACACAATGATGCCCGGAATTTCCTTCACCTGTTCGTAAAAACGGCGTGTTAAATCCCGCTCCCGTTTCTGCAATTTCTCGATCCTGATCCATCCGGTAACGGATGCCTGCTGCCGCCAGACCATGGACATTGAGCGTCCCGGCTTCGAGTGCCGTTGGCATTTCCTTCGGATGGTGTTCATCATAACTGTGAATGCCGCTGCCGCCAACCAGAAGCGGTTCCACCGAAAGTCCCGGCTTCACATACAGCCCGCCGGTTCCCTGTGGTCCCAGAAGCGCCTTATGCCCGGTAAAACAGAGCACGTCGATTCCGAGCTTCTGCACGGAAAACAGTTCTTCCCCTGCAGTCTGCGACGCATCCACAATCGAAGCAGTCCATTCCGTTTAACAAACGAAGAAATATAGGAAAGATCCGTCACATTTCCTGTCACGTTGGACGCGCCGGTAATTACCACCGCACGCGTCTCTGGGCGCAGAAATGCTTCCAACTCTTCATATTTTAGATTTCCACGCGCATCCACACCCACAAAACTAAGCGTCGCTCCCTGATCACGCAGACGGTAAAGAGGGCGCAGCACCGAATTATGCTCACAGACCGTCGTGATCACGTGATCGCCCGGACGGATCAGCCCGGAAATGGCTATGTTCAGCGCCTCCGTTGCGTTTGCCGTAAAGGCAATCCGCGACGCATCTTCCGCATCGAACAATTCTGCCGCTGCCGCACGTGCCCCGTACACCAGTCTTGAAGTAAGGTTGCCTCATGCGCGCCGCGCCCTGGATTTCCTGCGGTGCGAAGCGCCTCAAGGACTGCCTGTTCCACCTGCAGCGGCTTTTGAAGCGAAGTCGCCGCATTGTCCATATAAATCATGGTTTTACCACATTTCCAGCGCCCAGCATTTTTTCAGCGATGACATACATGTTGGTTACACCGCCGACTGCCAGCTTCTCGGTCAGACCATAGAAATTCAGGCAGGTGCCGCAGGTCATGATCTCCACACCTTCTGCCTCCAGTGTCTTCAGATCCTCCAGCATCGGAGATCCTTCACAGGTCAGACTGGCTCCGCCGTTATAGAAAGAATGGTTTTCGGCAAGTTGTCCTGCTGGGTCAGGGCAAATGTAAATGCCTTCAAAAGCGTCTTTCCAAGTTCCTCACTGCCCTCGCCCATCTTATCATTGGCAATCACAACCACGGTATCGGTACGGCTGTCCGGAATACAGGCTTCGCATCCGGCTCCTGCCTGCGCTTTTTCCTCTTCTGTCTGTTCACCCACCGTAAAGATAACCTGATATTCCTGATCCGCCAGCTTCTTTGCACTGCTCGATAGCCCTTCTGCTCTGCCATTTTCGTCAGATTCTGAACTGCAATCTCATTATCCACCAGCACTTCCACCTCTCCGGCACCCGAAAGTTCCTCTATCGCGTGTTTTGCCTTTACGACCGGAATCGGGCATGCGTCTCCTCTTGCATCTACTTTCTTCATTTCTGTTTCCTCCTATCCTCGTACAAAATTTCAACCTCTCCCGGTTCCGTGATCGTTCCTACGATCCGCGCCGGAAGCCCGGCGTTCTGCAGCTCCTGTTCCAGTTTCTCCGCCTCATCCGGGCAGCTGCCATCGAAGTCCGCCGGAGGTCTGCGGGTCAAACAAGACCTTCCATTGAAAACGGTACATTTTCAAACTGCACCGCCGCTCCGACATGGTTGCGGTTTCTCTGTCCTGCCGCCGTGTATAAAAACGCGTCTGCCGACTCACGTGCGCCCGGAAGCACCGGGATATGGTTCACATCAATCTCGCACGACAGCCCGCGCCCCATCATTTCATGCAGATGTCCCAGAAAACCAAATCCAGTCACATCTGTGCACGCGTGAACCGTGTACTTCCGGCTGATTTCCGCCGCTGTTTTATTGAGCGTCGTCATCGACTGTACCGCCCCGTCCATCTGCTCTTTTGTCACTTCTCCGACGCGGTTTGCCGAACAAATCAGCCCAACCCCCAATGCCTTTGTCAAAATCAGGCGGTCGCCCGGCTGCCCGGCATCATTGGCGTACAGCTTTTTCGGATTTACCAGTCCCGTCACGGACAAACCGTATTTCACGCCCGTGTCCGCGATCGAGTGACCGCCCGCGAGAATACCGCCTGCTTCTGCCACCTTCTCCGCGCCGCCCTGTAAAATCTGTCCCAAAACATTCAAATCCATTGATTCCGGAAAACACACCAGATTCAGCGCCGTCTTGACCTCACCGCCCATCGCATACACGTCGCTCAGCGCATTTGCCGCTGCAACCTGTCCAAAAATATACGGATCGTCCACCATCGGCGGGAAGAAATCAACCGTCTGCACCAGCGCCAGATCCTCCGTGACCTGATACACTGCCGCATCGTCCCGGCTGTCATATCCGACTAAAGATTCGATCCTTTCGCCGCGCGGTAGTTTTTCCAAATGCGGCTTAAAACACCAGCTCCAGCTTTGCCGTACAGCCGCCGCCCGTACAAAATACGATATCCTTTTTCTCACTCATCTCTCTCACTCCCGATTTCGTTCTGTTCCTGAAAAGGAAGTTAAAATTCCCTGAATTCCGTAGCTATGTTTCAGGATATCCAGTACCTTTCTGCCATCCTCCCGGCGCTCCGACGTGTCCGCCTGGTTCAGAACCACAAAAAACGAACGCCCCGATATATCTTTTCTGGCACCGTTTTCGCTACCAAGAAGCCATGCCAGAAGTTCTGGGGTCAAAGACGTATCTTTCGAAATAGGCACTTTGAGCAGTCTTTTTCCTTCTTTGGGATAAGCTGCGTCCCCATACTCGCACACATCCTGTTCCACGCCTCAATCGCCAGTTCCGCCCGGAAGCACACCTCCCCAGCGGACGATACAGGGCACTCAGCCCCGCGACCGCCAGCACGATATCGCTCTGAGGCAGTAGCACCGGCTCATGCGCCGCCGGAAATTTACACGGAAGACATTTCGCGCCATCCGCCTCCAGAAATGTGATATCTGCATCCGAAATCCACTCGCTTCGAATCGCTTCTGGCAGAATTGCCAATTTTTCGTGTGGGGCTGGGGTTCCGGCTACGACGTAGGTTCCCTGCTGCCAGAGACGATCGCGCTCTTTTCCGGCATTCTCCACGCGGTCTTTTCTTCCTCATTTACCGCAATCCACGGCACATTTACCGGCTTCCGAATATGCGTCGTCGTCGCCGTCAGCACCCGCCATCCTTCGCCGTGCAGTACGCCGACAGCGCATACAGAAGCGTCGTCTTTCCGCCTCCGCCAATCAGCGAGACCACGTGTCCTTTTCACGTAAGAAGGAAACTTCTGCTCCCAGTCCATCACCGCAGCTTCTCTTCCCATTCTTTCTCCCGAAATCCCGTTAAAACAGTATCTCCATCCACAATGAGAGGGCGTTTTACCAACATCCCATTGGTGGCAAGCAGCTTCAACTGTTCGTCCTCGCTCATCTGCGGCAGCTTATCCTTTAACTGCATTTCCTTATATAGCATCCCGCTCGTATTGAAAAATTTCTTGATCGGCAGCCCGCTTCTCGCCTCACTTCTTCAATTCCTCATACGTCGGATTTTCCTCCACGATATGGCGCTCTGTATATGAAATTTCCTGTGCATCCAGCCATTTTTTCGCTTTCTGGCAGGTACTACATTTTGGATAATAAATAAACAGCATCGTATTCCTCCTTTGTGAGCATGCTTGCTATTATACGGCACCTTCTATTTTAAATGCGGCCGTTCTAAACAAAACATTTTACCTTTTTAAATTACCTACGGAAATTATACCCAGACACCAGAAAGATTGCAAGGGATGCCTGAAAATGATACAATAATAGTATCTGCAACTATAATAACCCCCTCTTTTATACCAACAGGGAAACACATTCACCCAAAATTATTATAAAATATCCACTATGAAAGAAAAAATATTTAACATCATCCAGATCGGCGACAAGAGCAACCGTATCAGCCGTGCATTCGATATTTTCATCACCTTCACGATCATCTGCAATATCATTGTCACGTTTCTGGAAACATTCGATCAATTAACATCCTTCGGTGGTCTGTTTACCATGCTGGAACATGCCAGTGTCCTGATTTTCTGTATTGAATACGCGCTGCGCATCTGGACTGCCGACTATCTCTATCCAGAAAAAACGCCGGGACGCGCCCGGTTCTGCTTTCTCATTTCCTTTGATGGAGTGGTGGATCTGCTGACGATCATCCCGGTCTTTTTCTGTCGGGCTTCATCATTTTCCGTATGCTGCGCGTGGCGCGGATTTTCCATCTGTTCCGGCTCAATGCGAAATACGACTCGTTCAACATCATTACCACCGTACTCTATGAAAAACGGAACCAGATCATTTCCTCTGTGTTCATCGTCATGGTGCTGATGCTGGCGAGCAGCATGTGCATGAATAGTGTCGAGCACAACGCTCAGCCGGACATTTTCCGCAATGCATTCAGCGGCATCTGGTGGAGTATGTCCACGCTGCTGACCGTCGGTTACGGCGATATTTACCCGGTCACAACGCGGGCGCGTGATGGCGATCTGCATCGCCTACCTCGGAGTCGGTGCCGTCGCGATCCCAACCGGTATCATCAGCGCCGGTTTCGTCGAACAGTACCAGCGCAAGAGCAGCCTGTCCAGCATGAAGGACGCAGATATTCAGGAAATTGCCGAGGTTTTCGTCGATAAACGGTATGCCGGAAAAACCATTGAAGAGATGGAAGAAGAGCAGAATATCAAGATATTTCTGGTGCTGCGCGATGATCTGTCGGTGCTTCCGCAGAAAAATATGGTTTTGAAATTAAATGATATTGTGATTATACGAATAGAAAATGAAGCGTAATCAAACTTATCATCAAACATTTTTGTGAACGTGAAAAAGAATGTGCCTTGGCACATTCTCGCGCCGAGCGCGGTCGCTTGCGACATGTTTCTGCTTCGCGCGAGTGCGCATCATTGGCACGTTAGTGCCTTTTTGTGTAATAGGGAATTCCAAGGAATTTCCTATTACACAAAAAGACTGCCGTCCAAAGTTTCTCTCTCTGGACAGCAGCCTTTTCTTTCCTTCAAAATCAGCTTCTAAGCTCAATTCCATACGTCTTATTCAGCTGTTTCAGCACTTTCTTGACATATCCGTCAACGGTATCTGCCTTGAACGCCTCTTCCTTCGGAGTGAAGAGAACGGTAAATGCCATCGATTTCTTATCGGCTGCGATCTGTCTGCCCTCGTATACGTCGAACAGACTAACATCCTTGACGTAAGCACAAGCCTCGCGGATACAGCCTCAACCTGTCCGCAGGTGATGTCTTTGTCCATAACCAGCGCCAGATCACGTTTTTCCTCCGGGAATTTTGGAAGCGGCTCAAATACTTTGGCTTTTCCATACCATTTCTCCAGCGCTTTCATGCTGATCTCCAACACATACGCATCTTCGCGCATTGCCTCTTCCTTCATGATCTCGTATTTTACTTTACCGAGGTAACCAATTTCCTCGCCCTCGCAGAAGATTGCCGCGGTCTGGTACGGATGCAGGAACGGTTTCTCTGCTTTTTCATAGTTAAAAGTAATATTTAAAACATCGGCAACTGCCTCTGCCATTCCCTTTAAGGTAAAGAAAGACTCTTCCTTACCAAATGCACCGATGCACAGCGTCTCGCTCTTCCGGATATTCCGTCAGAGGCAGGGACTTCGGAATGAACGCATTTCCGATTTCGAAGATGCGTCCCTCGAAGATGCCTCTCTTCTGGTTGCGTCCCATAGCGTGGATCATCTGCGGTGCCAGTGTTGTTCTCATCAGGGAGAGATCCTCGTTGATCGGATTCATGATGCGGATCGCCCTGCGCTCTGGCGCGTCCTCTGCAAATCCCATTTCATCCAGATCCGACGGGGAGAAGAAGGAATAATGGATTCCCTCAAATGCGCCAACACTGCACAGCGTTCTCTTTACCTTCAGGATGGTCTTCTGACGCAGATTGCTTCCGCCGATGGTTACCTTTGCAGTCGGGAGGAAGGTGGAATTGATGTGCTCATAGCCATACATACGGATGACTTCCTCTGCTACATCCGGGTAATCCTCCATATCCTCACGGTATGCCGGGAAGTGCATGGTCAGCTCGTCGCCGTTAATTTCCGGCTGGAAGTTTAAGCCGGTCAGGATACGTAAGATATCCTCGTCCGGAACGGTAATACCCAAAACACCGTTGACCTTCTTAACACTTGTCTTGAATGTAGTCGGCTCTAAGGAGTTTCCGGTATTTACATTTTTATGGGTCTTGGAAATCTTACCAGCTCCCAGCTCCTCAACCGTGATGCAGGGCACGCTTCATGGCCATCTCGGTTGCGTACTCATCGACACCCTTGGAGTATCTCTGGCTTGCGTCGGATCCCTGTCCTAATGCACGGGAGCTTCTGCGGATGTTGTCACGGGCAAATTTAGCTGCCTCGAACATCACTTCCGTCGTGGTATCACGGACCTCAGAATTTAAACCACCCATGATTCCGGCAAGTGCTACCGGCTTTTTGCCGTCGCAGATAACCAGATTGTTCGGATTTAAGGTAAATTCTTTCTCATCCAGTGTCACGATCTTCTCGCCCTCGCCGCGCGTCTTACATTGATCGCATTGCCCTCCAGATAATCGCAGTCAAACGCATGAAGCGGCTGACCTAACTCACGCATGATATAGTTTGTAATATCAACAATATTGGAAATGGAATTATTTTCTACCAAAGCCAGACGTCGTCTCATCCATGCCGGGGACTGACCCAGTTTTACGTCATATACATAGTGTGCAATGTAACGCGGGCAAAGATCCTGTGCCTCTACCGTTACGTTGAAGCCTTCTTTCTCAACTTCTGTCTCAGTGTAATCCAGTGCCGGTGTCTTGAGCGGCTGGCCCAGTGCGGCAGCAACCTCTCTTGCCAGACCGAAAATACTCTGGCAGTCCGGACGGTTCGCGGTGATGGAAACGTCGAAGATCCAGTCATTTAAGCCGGTCAGCTCTTTGACATCCGAACCAATTTCCGCATCCTCCGGCAGAACCAGCAATCCGTTGTAACCAGCACCCGGATACAGATCCTCGTTTAAGCCAAGCTCGGTACCGGAACACAGCATACCCTGGGACTCATAACCTCTCAATTTACCCTTTTTAATGGTGGCCACGCCCTCGATCGTCACATGATCTTTTGCAGTTGCATATACTTTCGCGCCAATCATGGCAACTGGGAATTTTCCGCCAGCTTTTACATTGTCAGCGCCACAGCAGATCTGTAAGAGTTCCGGAGCACCTACATTGACCTGGCACACATGAAGATGTGTTTCCGGAATCGGCTCACAGGAGTCAACATAACCAACGACGATGCCGCTGATATCCTTGCCAACCTGCCATTTTTCTTCTACCTCAAATCCACAGTCAAAAAGCTTCTTCTCCAGCTCATCTGCGGAAATATTAATATCTACATAATCTTTTAACCAGCTTAACGGTACAAGCATTTCTAATCCTCCTGTCCTGATCAGTCATCGATCTGATCCAGCACACGCAGATCAGACTCAAAAAGCATCTTGATGTTGTTGATGCCGTATTTCAGCATTGCGATACGCTCCAGACCCAATCCGAATGCGAATCCACTATATTTATTGGAATCAATGCCGCAGTTTTCCAGTACCTTCTTATTTACCACACCAGCGCCGAGGACCTCGATCCAGCCGGTTCCCTTGCACAGACGGCAACCCTTGCCGCCGCACTGGAAGCAGCTTACATCTACCTCAACGGACGGCTCCGTGAACGGGAAGTAAGACGGACGAAGTCTCGTTTTTGTCTGCTCACCGAAAATTCTCTGAACAAACATATCCAGCATACCCTTTAAATCACACAGGGTGATGCCCTCATCAACAACCAGACCTTCCATCTGGCTGAACATCGGAGAATGGGTCGCATCATCGTCAGAACGGAATACTTTACCCGGGAAACAACCTTGATCGGCGGTTTTTCGCCTCCATCACATGAATCTGTCCGGCAGATGTCTGGGTGCGAAGTAGAAATTCCGGTGAGAGGTAAAATGTATCCTGCATATCGCGCGCCGGATGATCCTGCGGTGTATTTAAAGCTGTAAAGTTATAATAATCGGTCTCGATCTCGGTTCCCTCATATACCTCAAATCCCATAGAGGTAAAGATATCCGTCAGCTGATTGCGCACCGTCGTTACTGGATGCAGATTACCGTAGCGGATTTTCACCGGCGGCATGGAAATATCAATTTTCTCGGATTCATAGCGCTGCTGCTGCTCTTTCTCTTTTAATTTCTGATCCAGCTCGTCAAAGAACTTGTTTGCCCACTCCTTTGCGCCGTTGATAGTCTTACCAAACTCTGCCTTCTGGTCATTCGGTACATTGCGCATTTCCTTCATCAGCAGACCAATGCGGCCCTGCTTGTTATCCAGGAAGGTCTTCTTGAACTCATAGACACTTCTGGAAGTAGTCAGAGCATCTGCGCCCTGACGGATCTCTTCTTTGATCGCAGTGATCACTTCATTCAGTTCTTTTAAATCCTGCATGATTTCTCTCCTTCTATTACTTTTGTTGCTTTTTATCTTGATATTGCTTTAACTTGTAGACACAAATTTGTGCATAAAGGATGTTCTCTGGCACATTCGGGCGTCTCGCGCGGTCGCTTGCGACATGACATAAAAAAATCCCTTCGCACAAAACGTGCAAAGGGACGATCATATCTATACCGCGGTACCACCCAGCTTCCTGTCGGCAGGTCATTTTTTCGTCTGCCACAGACACTTTCCGGTATGTAACGTACACCAGACGGCAATGCCTACTCTAAATTTCAGCAATGCAGCTCCCGTGGGAAATTCGGATATCTGTCTGAACGGAAAAAGGCTCACAGCCGCTGACCTCTTCTCTCTGACCGGAAACAGTATCTTATAGAACACGATCATAGCTTTTGGTTTGTTTGGTTTGATTGATTTCATGTATGCAATCTGTTTATTATTTTAGGCATGTTGGTGGGAAATGTCAAGGGATTTCTTTCCTTGATATTTTCATTGATATTTTCATCTTGGTATTTTCAAATTATAAGAAATTTTACTTATAATATCAACTATTTAATTTTTCCTTTACAAATACACTTGAAGATGGTAAACTTGCTATATCACTTTAGTACGTTATCATATTAATTTGATAGCAGACAGATGAGCCGTAACTTAAACGGGAAAGGATAACATAAGAATGGGAAAGAAAATTGCTTTTATAGGAAGCAGCGGCGGAAATCTTTACAAGCAAGGTGGAAATGATCTTCCCGCAATGATGAAGGAACTCTGTGGACAGACAAAAGCCGCAGATATGGAGATTGTATTTGTCCAGTATGTACTGGCATCCGGCAGTCTGGATAATGTTGGTCCGGACAGCCCGGCAACTTTATTTACCTGGAATGGTACAGAAGTGCAGCCCGTATTTCAGGGAACTTTGCGCGAGGTCGATGCCGAGGCAGCGAAAGTGGATGCTCAGCTTGCCAAGAAAATCAATGATGGTGAGATTGACGGAGTGATGTTCGTCAGTGCCAGCCCGGACGGTGCCAACCGACAAACCATGGAAGCCTGTGCAAGAGCCAAAATTCCAATGGCCGGAACTGGTGGAAGCGGTGTCGCCCTGACACAGAATATGGGCTGCAATGTGTTATCTGCATCTGGAACCACCGGTACAACCAACCGGACCAGAGCGGTTGCATTCACAACAGCGCTTGCAAAATACTGGAACATTAAATATATGCCTGTCATCGGTAACACCGGTGAAAATGCGGCTGCAAAAAATCAGGGAAATATCTGGAAACGCATCAATTTCCGTGGAATTATGATGACAAGTCTTCCTGCATTTATTGCCATGGCACTCTGTCGGCATGCAGTAAAATTCCTGGATGTGAAAAGCTGTCCGATGTCTTTGATACCTTAGTCAATTCCATTCCTATCGTTATCTGTGCTATCGCCGCCAAACAAGTCTCCGGTCTGGACGAGGTGGGAGTCGTTGGAGGTATTGTAGCCGGCATTCTGTCCGTAGACGGCGGAATTCTTGGCGGATTGGTGATCGGAATCCTGGCAGGTGTACTTGCTTACTATATCAGTGTGTTCTGCTTCCGTCACAATGTGCCGGGCACAACCGTCAATATCGCTTCCGGCGGTCTCGGCGGTCTGGCAGCCGGTCTGGTGGGAAAATTTCTGATTGCCCCGGTTGCCTTGTGGATCGGCAACGGAATCTGTTCCCTGATCAATCTATGCATTGCTTATAATTCCCTGCTTGCAGGAGCAGTAGCAGGACTTCTCATCTGGCCTGCCATCATCGGCGGTGTATACCACGCGGCGATTCTTCCTATTGTATTGCTGGAAATGGAGGAAATGGGATTCAGTTTTCTCGGAGCGATTGATATGACAGGACTTGTTATGGTATCTGCCGGCATCACACTGGCAAACGTCATTATGCCAAAACAGAAAGGCGAGGCAGCCGTTGCACTTCCGGGATGTATTATTAATATCTGTTTCGGAACATTTGTAGAGGCCTCTTATCCCTTTATGTTCTCCAATAAAATCGTATTCGCCGGTGCACTTGCCAGTGCCACAGTCGGAGGCGCCATTGTGGGACTCTTCAACGTAAAAGGAACCGCCTATGTACCGGCGGTGCTTGCGCCATTTATGGCAAATGAAGGGAAGGGACTGGCATTTGTGGTTGCAATGATTGCTGCAATGGGTTGTGCGTTTGTGGTTACGATGGTGGCAAATATGGTGGAAAGAAGGAAAAAAGAGGCGTTATTACTGAACAAACAGCAATAGCGCCTACCTACCCTCATAAGGAGCCCTATCGGCTCCTTGCTTGTTTATTCGTTGCATTTTCTTCAAACTGCAAGCATTTTGCAAGCACAAAGCCCAGAAACCTCTAAAAAAGCAGATGTTTCAGTTTGAAAACTTCCGTGTGAGGAAGCTCACTGCAATCAATGCCCTAAATTTTTATATTACCCTGTGCATGGCATTTCTGGCACATACGTCCATGAAATCAGAAACGCATGCCCTGAAGGTTGCAATCATACAGAAAGCAGACCCTATAAAAAAAATCCATTTCATCTATTATCGGCTGGCTAAAAGGTATCTCAGGCATACTGTCGTATGTAAAAGAAGGGAAAAAGCACCAGCCAACTAAGTGACTGATGCTTCTCACATCTGATATCCTTTATTTTGTTATAAACTGTATTCCCTTTTGCAATTACTTCAACAAGCTGAAGTTCCTGGTCAAGAATACAAAGATCCGCATCATAGCCTTCTTCAACCTTACCTTTTCCTTTGAGACGAAGAATATCTGCCGGATTAGATGTAATTGTAGAAATAGCTATTTCTAAAGGAATTTCTGTTTTAAATACACATTCCTTTACTTCCTTCAGAAGGCAGCTGGACTGTCCAACGCCCATTCCAAGGAATTCGCCATCACTACTGTACATCGGAAGGCTTCCCTGTCCATCAGAAGAAATTGTCATGCGGTCAGGATTTACTCCTGCATCCAGCATCCGTTTGATACCATTACATACACGTACCTCATCACAGATAGTTTCCCAATAGTCAATATCTTCATTTCCAGGTAAAGTCTACTGCTCCGCCTTTCAGCGCATACTCAATCGACTTGCCAAAAAGCATCTCATTTCGATTGATATGTGTTGGCAGTATTTGAGAAGCCGGTATCTCTGTCTCATCGACCACTCGTTCAATAAGATCTAAGCATCTCGGACTGTCGCCAAGATGAACATTTACAATACCAGCTTTCCCGGAAAGAACACCACCAAGTCTTGTATCCGCAACGACACGTGCAAATTCCTCAAAAGTCGGCTGTGAAGACCGATGATCAGAAATCGCAATTTCTCCAGTTCCAATGATTTCCTGAATCATCATAATATCTTTCACAATACTATCAGTCAGTGTGCGAACCGGAATCTGATAACTGCCTGTATAACAGTATGCAGACATTCCCTGCTCATTCAATCCTTTTGTCTTTGCAACCAGTGCACATATATCACGACCGATTCCATCTGTTCCAAGGCAGCCAACAACGGTTGTTACTCCAAACTTCGTAAGTCCTTCCATCGTTGCTTCCGGAGTACGATTGGCGAATCCACCTTCGCCACCGCCTCCGCAAGTACATGCACATGACTATCAATGAATCCCGGGGTTAAAAGTAACCCCTCTCCATTGATTATTTCTGCCTCAGAAAGAAATCCGTCTGCGGATATAGAACCCGGATCTTTAATCTTAATAATCTTATCATTGATCGTAAGTACATCTTTTTTCCCCAGATGCTGTGGAGCATAAACATCAATATTCTGAATTAATTTCATCACAAATCACCACTGAACATTTCTATTACTCCAAGATCTGACTAGATAAAATACATATTTTAGAATCCAATTCCAACTGCAATAAGAATTGTAATGATTGCACCAATCATTAATACGCCAAGGAATTTCCACATGAATTTAATCCAGTTAGACCACTCAATCTTTGCAATTGCAAGAGATCCGATCAAGACATCCAGATGTAGGAACAATCAGGTTTGTAAATGCATCACCAAGCTGGAATGCAACTACAGCTGTCTGACGTGAAACACCTAACAGGTCTGACAGTGGAGCCATGATCGGCATTGTGATCGCAGCCTGTCCTGTTCCGGATACAACGAAGAAGTTGAATACGGACTGGAACAGATACATAAGTACGGCTGCAACTGCTCCGGAAACTCCAGACAGTGCATTTGAAATATTATACATAATTGTATTGATAACCGTAGGTGTGGTCGGATCAGATCCACCAAGAACCTGCATGATACCCTGTGCCATAGCAACAACAAGTGCAGCACCGATCAGGTCTTTTGCTCCATCTTTGAATGATGTTGCGATATCATTCAGTTTCATATCGTTCAGTTTAAAGATAACTCCAAACACACCGGAAACAATTCCCATAATGAAGAACTGTGTAGCAATCTCTGGCATGTAGTATCCTTGAGTCATAACTCCCCAAATTACCCATACTACTGTAGCAGCCAGTGTCAGAAGAACTAAAATGTGTCCAAGACCAAATGAATGTCCTTCGTCAATTCCTGTTTTTTCATTCTGCTCACGGAAATATGAATCAGTCTTATATGCGATTGAGATTGTCGGAGTCTTTTTGATCTTTGATGCATAGAACATAGTCATTCCACAGCCGAGTGCTGTAAATACTACCCACATTACCATACGGAATCCTGCTCCGGAGAATACGTCAATACCTGCAATACCCTGTGCAATGCCTACAGAGAATGGATTCATCCAAGATGAACCAAAACCAATCTGTGTTGGCAACATAAGTAACAAGAACTGCGATAACTGAATCATATCCAACTGCTACAAACAACGGACAAAGAATCATAGTAAACGGAAGTGCGCTTCTTCTCCCATCCCGAAAACTGCTCCACCAAGAGAAAACAGTACGAAAAGTATCGGAATCAGTAGTTTTTCTGCTCCCTTTGCCTTACGGATCAATCCGATCAATCCGGATTCAATCGCACCTGTACGGATCATGATGCCGAATGCACCACCTATTACCATAAGGAATGCGATAATCTCGATTGCAGAACTATTTACGATTCCGTTATACATATAGTTAAAAAATCCTGTTCCACCATCTCCACTGAAGAGTGCTACTCCTTCTGTTACTACATTTCCTGCATCATCTGTCAGATACTGGAAACTTCCGTCTTTGATTACTGTACGGGTTTTCTCAACACCATTGATCATATATGAAATATCCTGTGTTTCGTAAAATCCCTTTGGTACAAGAAATGTCAGAAGTGCTGCGATAACAACTACTAAAAAGATGATAATGTAGGTATCAGGCACTTGGAAATCCCTTGTTAAAAGACTTTAATCCTTTTCCTTCTTTTTTGTTCATGTTTTGAATCTCCCTCCCATTTTTTGATATACTATATTAGTGTACCACAAAATACTTAAAATCCAACTAAAACTTTACATATTTTATGTCATTCTTCTGTATTTTATACATCAAAAGAACCCGGCTTCTGCCGGGCCCTTTCATAGCTAAATTTGTATATGTTTTGAGAATAACCTTTCGTTTCACTTACTCTGCCGGATTCCCTGCTTCATTCTCTACATTTTCCTTCTTCTGTTTCCGTAATTGTTTCTTCAGTCTCCTCCTTTTTTTCAGTGGTCTCAGTTTCTTCTATTTTCTCCTCTTTTCCTGCATTCTCTGTTCCCTCTGGCTTCTCTGTTCCCTCCGGCTTCTCTGTTCCCTCCGGCTTCTCTGTCTTACCTGTTTCATGGGTATAATATACAAATACCTTCACATCCTTATCCACCGTAAATCTAGGATCCGGATTTGATTCCAGTGTATGACCATCAAATTTCTCCACCGGAGTTGTGATGATGCTTCCGTTTTTCACACGCCCTTTGCTCTGAGACAATACCTTATCATCTGTCGTACAGAGATAAACTATCGTAAAATTATAATATCTTGCATAGCGAACCTCAAAGACGTTTTGGGAACTGATTTTATTCAGTGTAAACGGCGTAATCTCCTGATCAAGTTCATAGCCCTCAAAGGTTTTCTTTTTCGGTGTAACGGTGGTGCCAGCCCTTCCGGTTCCTTTTACCACGTTCAGAACGCGTCCATTTTCATCTACATATTTGATCTGGTACTCTGTTGTGACCAGATGATCCGGTTTCTGAGATATCAGATACTCCTTAACTGCCTCCGGTCCGTATTTCGTTCCTGTTGCCTTCAGCGAATTCGGACTCCAGGTTTTGTGAGATCTCTCGTTCCGAATCTTATCATCCGTCAGATTGATGTACTTGTTTCTGAGATTTCCAAATCCATAGGAATTGCCTCCAATTGGATCCTCCCAGGTTACATCCACATGATACCAGTCACCATCCAGCTTAACCAGATTCCATGCATGGGAGGAATTGTGGATATATCTTGCATCCAGTCCGCAGAGCTTGGCTGTCTGCAGAAATGCATCTGCATATCCGGCACACTGTGCCTTGCCGAGAATGATACAGCTGTATGCGGTAGAGCGAGACCAGTCGCTCTTGGACTGATACCGGCAATTCTGCACCAGCCATTCGATAATCTTAATCTCCTTTTCCATGTCACTCATGCCATCGGTAATATATTCCTGTTTGAATTTCTCGATAGCGGCTTTTGTTTCCTTCCACTGGCTGGAAGTCATCATGCCGAAATTCGCTGTCTTGAAATCATTGGCAGAACCGGACACCGATCCATCTGCATAATCATCCCATTCATCATCGTCATCATCCTCATATCTGTGACTGCCGCCATGAGAACCTCCGCCGGATGAAGAACCGCCTCCGCCGGATCCTGTTTTTCCGGATGTTCCGCCTCCGACACCGGCGGGTCCACCACCTCCTCTGGTTGCTTTTTCGTTTTCACTACCTGGTTTTCCACCCAGGCGCCTTCTGCATTTACCAGGAATCCGTCCGGTGTCAGTCCAGAAGTGACAGCCCAGCCATTATCGTCGAAATAGTAGCATTCTGCCACACCATCCTGATTGCCGTCCAGCCACCTCCAGGTATGGATCGGATAGCTTCCATTGGGATTCAGCCACCACCATTTACCTGCATTGACTCCGTCTCCCTTCACCCATCGGCCTTCCGGCACGGTAACGGTTTCCGGTGTTCCCATGGTTTTCACGGTTCCATTCTCCACCCAGGCACCTTCTGTATTTACCTGAAAACCGTCCGGTGTCACGGTATTGGCAAGCATGTAGCCATTCGGTGCGAAATAGTAACATTCCGATACACCATCCCGGTTTCCGTCCAGCCACTGCCAACTGCCTGCATGATAGGATCCGTCATCGTTTTTCCAACGCCATCCTGCTGCATCCTGCTGCCGGAACCTGCCAATGCCGGCATCACATTGCCTGCTGCCATTAAGAATGCCAGAGTTAAAAGTCCACCGCTTTTCATCTTTTTATTCTTCATACTCATTACCTCCATCTCTTTGATGAGTATATTGTAACAGGCAGTTTTCATCGTTTTTGGACACTTACAAAGGTATTCCCACTAAAATGAAAGAACCAGGAAAATCCATTTACCATTTCCCGGTTCTTTTACATTTCTGCTTATTTACTGTTGTTCTTTTTTCTTTTTTTGAATATAACTCCTCTGAAATTCATCAGCGCTCTTATCCCCACAAACAGTATAATAAAACTGCACAATACATGAAGAGGCACGATAATATTCAGATGACCCTCGCCCATAAAGTCCTCAATCAGTGTCTGCAGATAGTCACATCCATCAATCAGCGCTGAGAAAATAGCTAAGAACGAAAGCGCTGCCAATGCCCGCTCCATCTTGCCTTCCTGCTCAGCCCTGACTTTCTCGGCCCATTCCATCTGCATGCTGCTGAGTTCGCTGACCGGTTCCATCACATCGTCAAATAATGCAGTCAGTTCCATCCTCTCTTCGATTTTTTTATACAGATTGTGATACTGCGGCACTTCTGTGATCCGTTCATACTCATAATCCGTCCGATAGATATTCAGATGCTTCTGATAAGACTTCAATGTCTGCAGATCATTCTCTCCGATGCCGAAATCGGTCAGAATCTTATACAAATCGAACTTTCGATGCAGCAGAAGGATATAGGTCAGCAGATATTCCTCCTGAAACCGCTTCTGAAACCGTTTCGTTACATGTTCTGTTTTCTGCAGCACCAGACAAGCCAGATTTTCCCCGGTCACCCCATACGTAGTCACCGGAGGTAAACAGCGTCTCATTCTCCTGATCCATCCACTCGTTATAGAAGAATCCCTCAGTACGGTAAGCATTTTTCAAAAAATACAGATGCTCTTTCCATTTTTCCCGTTCCGACTCAAAGGCAAGACTCATGGTATTGGCCCGCTCCATTCCCTCATTCAGATAAGGAAAGAAACGAAGCTTTTCTTTCAGACAGGGGAAAGAGTCCGCGGACTGCTTCCAGAATAGTTTCTGTTTCTTCCATCTGAGCATCCGGAATCAGCATTTCCTGATGCACCTTTTTCAGGTAATACAGGCCTTCTGCAATATAGAGCGGAGCATCCTTGGCAAATTCCAGCTGAATCGCCGCTATCTTTATTTCCGTCTTGAAGGTGAACAGATGCACCGTTTGAATCTGAAACCGGATGTCAGTATCCTTGATTCGATAGAGCCTTCCAGCCTCACCCCAGCCGCGTTTTCTGGCTGCCTCATCTGCGAGGCAATAGTGCAGATACAGACAGTCCGCTTTATTTCCCAGATCCATCTTGTCCGTAATATAACGGTAGATATAGCGGTTACTGTCCTTATCATCCTTCAGTTTCCACGCATCGCCCTTCTCCAGCTCTTCCCGGAATGTTTCACAGCCCATCTTCTGCTCCGCCGTTTCATGGTCTAAATCCATCGGGATAAAAAGAAATGCCGTTCCCAGCGTTTCATTTTCAAAAAAATCATCCTGATTCATGTTCTTATCCTTTCCCTGCAGCACAGTCCACGGTCCGTGCTGCTGTTATCCACACATGCCTAGCAGCCTTTCCGCTGTTATCCCAAAAGGCGGTGTGCTTCTGATTTGACCTTTTCTAAGTCTACTGGAATATACTCGGTAAATGGAGTCTTCCGAAGTGCGGTCATATCCTTAACCAATGGATATTGTGCTGCATAAAGCCTAAATCCGGCTCCTCTGGCATCATCCCGAGCCATCTGAATCTGTTCCAGATCGGCAGCATAACTGGATTCTCCCACCTGATACAGATACTGGATAGATACCCAGATTGCCATTCCTTCATACAGAATATCCCGGGCAGCTGCCGTATAGGCCTTCTTCTCCATTTTCAGATTCCAGGCCTTTTCCCTGTCTTTCCAGTTCAGATACTGCCAGATATGAGTCAGCTCATGAACCATGGTTTCAATAGCTGCCAGACGCGGACTTCCGTTTTCCACTACAATCCGGCAGATACCGTTTTTCATCTGTGCATAGCCCACTGCACGAACTGCAAACTTCGTTCCGGGCTTATACACAATTCCTGTCTGCTTCGCCACTTCTTCTGCATTGGTCACATGAAGCTGAATCGGTGCGTGAATCTTGATTCCATACAGAATTTCCATCATCTTCAGGCATCGCAGGAATATCTCCTGAAATTCTCTCCACAGCACTGGACACAATCGCTGCATCGGACGCATCATTGCTCGCTGCATCGGATCCGGACATCATTCAGACGCTCATCGATAAGCTCCTGTCTCGCAGTCAGGATTTTTGCCGCAGCGCTTTAGATAATCCCGTACCTCCGAAAGCTTCAGATGACTGCTCACCTTTTCGCCTCCAAAAAGGAAGTAATGTTCCTTCCTGTAGGGATCTTTTTTTGCCTCTTCTGATTCTCCTTCTGTCTGCTCTTTCTCCTCTTCTGCAGCCTCTTCTCCCAACTTTTCAAGATGCCAGGAAAGATAGTCTTCCAGTATCTCCATCATACGCGGCATATTTCGGATCACACTGTCAAGGAGTCCCAGATCAAGTTCACTGTCTTCCACTATGTACAGATTCTCTGTACTGTTTTCTTCTTCCAGGTCATAAGTCAGGAGACTGTATGTTTCTTCTAAATCTTCCGGTTTTTTCGCGAGAACAGCCAGATACGCCCATCCGGCTGGATACAGTGAACGAAAAAGTTCGGAGAATAGAAGCCCCAGCGTATAGCGCATATCTTCATCCATATCCGGAAGCTTGACAGTAAGAATCCGCTTATTGTGATAGCTTCGTCTGTAGGATCCGGCCTTCGGATCTTCTCTCAGATCCACGTGTCTGGCTGTCCTGCAGTCATGCAGATCCTGCATATCCAGATAACCATCCGTATCTACAGAAAAGTCACAGCAGCCTGTCATAAGCTTCATGCCTGCCACATTCCGGCTGCTGACCATCTCACTCTGTTCTACTTTACCCATATGATAGGTTCTGAGCTGACGGTAATACCGTCGGCTGCTGTACAGATCAGAGGCACGGCGCAGCACAATTCCGTAATCCGGAGAAATCTCATGCACTTCATAATATTTTCCGTTGTAAACCACATACTGACCTGAAAGGATCGTCTGGGTTATATGTCCGAAAAATTTTGCATCTTTAATAATGATAGCACAGTTCATGCAAAATCTCTATGGTATCTTAATTTTATGCCAGCTATAAAGCCGCCAGCTGCAACTGTTCCAGGCAGGCATTTTCCGGACTGAAAATTCCGTACCATACAGTTCTGGCAGCAGTTTTTGCAAATTCCATATTCATTTTAAGACTTTTCCACCATTATCTGGTATACTCAGAGTATCACATCAAGTCAAACATATGAGAGGATTTTGCTTATGGGATCAAAGAAAGTGGAAGAAAAGCTTCAAACACTGATTCATGCATTTTATGAACAAAAGGAACTGTCTGCAAAGACATCCAGAACCTTCTTGTCTGCAATCGGGCTAGCACTTACAACTACATAGAACGCCTCAAAGAACGAGGTTTTGAACTGGAAAGCACGACCAGAAATAAAACTGCCTACTATACACTCATCTCAGAAGATCCGTCTGCTCCTCCTGTTTACTACCTACCGATATCCAAGGAAATTTTACGAAAATACAATGTTATCCAGAACCTCCAGCGCAAACACGACACTGCGAAATTGCTAAAAGATCGCTATTTCCTGCCAGGTAACAATAGTAAAACAGACGATAACTGTGATAAACTGCCGATGGATATCACTAAAACCGCATTCGACAATCTGTGGAATGCACTAATACAGGAAAAAGAGATTGCCATTACATCCGATGGCACATACCATGCCACCGGTCGTTCCGTTCCGATTCTGCATCATTTTTCCAAGGAGACGGTCAGCAAACTTTTAGAACAGGTAAAACTGCTTCCAGCTGCCTCTCCTTACCACAGCCAGCTGAATTCCATCGCACATAAACTAGAAATCATAAAGCTATCCGACAATCTTGGTTCCGTCTCCAGTCCCAACTACTTGACCTACGGAAAACAGCACGAAATGCTGGAGGAGATTAATCAATGGATGAAAAAGCTCTCTGATTACAGCTATGCGGAAAGCTGATACGCATCACTTACAAAACCAAAGCCGGCCAGATGCTTACGATTCTCTTCCAGACCGGCCTGGTTATCTACAGTGTAGAAAAAGCAAAGCTGTATCTCCTGGGGAAAGAATATACGGAAGAACCAGCTCTGACCGAAAAATACAATTCGATTATCGATATGAGCCGCATAAGCACCATTGAAAACACGGATTTTCCAAATGACAGGCTATCGTTCTGCCGCATATCAGCATATCTGCTCCGAGATGTTCAGCATATCGCTGGAAGAACCGCTTATGGTCAAGGTCCGCTTTGATCTGGAAGCCAATGTCAAACGAAAAATTCACTACCTGAAACAGCATCGCAGCGGTGCCTCCATCACCTATTTCCCAGAGGAAAATCAGCTGGAATATCAGGACACCATCCGCGGTCTGGGAGATTTTGCAAATTATCTCCGGCAATTCGGCCGCAGTGTCCACGTCATCGAACCTGCCTCATTAAAGGACAAAATGAATTTTTCCATAGACCGAACCTTATCGAGATACGAGGAGGATGCGTATGAATAATTACGAAAACCCTTATATCCGTCTTAGACCTATTACAGCTGGATCTCCAGAGGCAGTTATGACCTTGACGGAATGTCCATCCTGGAGCTCCATCATTATACGCAGATTCCGATCGATACCATCCGCCAGGACATCGCTGCTATGCTGAAATGGCAGGCAGCCATAGACTCAAAATATGATGGTAATATTTCTTTTATCCCGGAAAATCTGGAAAACAGGCTCTTCCTGGATCCTGAAAATATCAAGGACCTATTTAAAGAAAATCAAAGCGATGATGATAGCAAGCTTGAAGATAAGCTTAACTGTTTTGATCCAGCTTTAGAAGAACAACTTTTAAATGGTGGCTTCGATCATATCCCGATTGATATCGAAAACTGCTCCTTAACCGGATGTGATAACTTCAATATTGCTTTAAGTTACGATGAATCTCTGGCACTGGATGCCATACGGAAGGATATTACACCTGACAAACCTTCGCCAATTACAAAAACATCCTTTCTTCAGATAAAGGACAGCTATCGTACCATCCATGATTACCGGGAATTGACATCCCGCCTTCAGATCATTGATGAAGCAATCAAAAAAAAGAAATCTCTTTCCATGAATTATAAAAACTCCATAGGAGAAATTCTAAAGATTACCTTCCAGCCCTTGAAGATATCCTACGATGAGTCCGAGAACCTATACTGCGTCCTGTCTGTTTCTGAGAATAAGATTCAGGTTCACCGCTTAGATCGCATCCTGGATCTGCGGCCTGGGACTGAGAAAGTCGATGCAGGCGATAGTTCCATCATTGATTCCATTGCTCCCCAGGTATGGGGAAACTGCTTCTCCGAAAAGCCGGAACATATCAAGGTAAAGTTCTACAACGAGGCTAATGTCTGGGAAAAAGTAAAACGGATCTTGCCTGCCGCACAAAGGAAAACTCTACGAAAAAGACGGCTATCTGTACTACGAAGATACCGTCTACGGTATCAGCAAGTTCCGTCCCTGGATCTACGGATTTGGAAGTTCTGCTATCGTACAGGAACCTAAAAGTCTGAGAGAACACATCATAAAGTCATTAAAGAGCGAAAAAACCGGGGATAATCCCGGTTTTTTCTATGGGTGGGAAACTATCTGTTCCACATTATGAATCGATTTTTATTCCTGCAAACACGCTGGCCATAGACGTGGTCGCATTGCCACTGTCTTTATATTCTCTGCTTCCTGAATTCTTATTTCCATAAGAATTATTCTTGCCCCATTTTCCACTGTTATATCCATTTCCATGACTACCCTGACCAGTCTGTGCCTGAGTTTTTCTTCTCCTTACCCATAACAACTCCAATGGTATCCAGCGGGATCTGTTCCCTATTGCGGACCTGATAGTCGCTGTCACGCCCCTCGATGCTCATATAATGTGTCTTACTGTCATCCGGGATCTCATTGCCATTTTTCATCAACAGGAAATCACGAACCGGCGGATGTTCCATCACATCTTTTCCGAGGAACCGGGTCATATCTTTCTTAGCTTTATCCACATACTCACTGCAGCGTTCTTTCTCTTCCCGGTAGGGTTCTAAGCAAAGGGTCTCACTGTCATACATGGCAGCCGTATCCAGAATATTCAGCTGTTTCAGCGAAATCTCTACACGGCCAAATCCATAGGGTTTTCCTTTTCCTATGTTCTGCTGGCTGTTCTTTTCCAGAAGCAGGCTCCAGAGAAGCATACCAAGCTCTTCTTCACTCAGATTTGAAAAACGAATCTGCCCGGTGAAAGAAGTTTCCTTCGGGTATGGATAGAAATCAGATCCTACGTCCTTGTTATTTCCAAGGCCACTGGCAGCCTCTTTCGTATGAAGCCAATACTGTTTCATACCTCTTAAAGCAAAATCACCGCGATACGTAACTGCTTCACCATTCTTTCCAACCAGATAATCCAGATAACTGGTAGGCTTCGGTTCCCCAAGCACTACCGCTGTTTTTCCATTTTCAGAAATATTCTTATCTATCACGACCTCCTGGAAAGAAAGTCTGGAACGGTAGCTTTCATTATCTGTCGCAAATCCGAACATGGACTTGCAGTAGTCAAGGCTATTGTCTCTCTGTTTTTTCGACAATCCATCATAGATTTCCTTCTCATAGAAAAGACGAAGTCTTGGAGTAAATCCGAAGTACAGTTTTCCATCTAACTCAATATAGAATACCGGTTTGATCTCACCATTCTCCGGCAGGCCAAAGAAACGGCTCACTTCCTTTTTCAGTTCTTCTTTCTCATCCTTCTCCATCTTAGCCAGATTAAATCCGGTTGCCACGGTCAACTGATTCTTTCTTCCCTCAAAATCACGTTTAAAACTATCTATATCCTGAGGTGCAATCGGGATCCACTCGCTTACCGGAAGTTCTGCCATCTCCGGGATTACATAAAATGCTTTTTTCTGATTCATGAAACCGGTGGTGATAAGTGTACCCTTTTTATAACCATTCTTCGGTTCTTCTGATAAAGCAGAAATATTCCGCATTCCCTTCGGCTGATAATAAACTGTTTTGAAATACGGCTTATAATTTACATTCTTGTCGCCTTTATACTGAACACGGTTTCCTCTTGCTTCTTTCACAAAAGGTCTCGTGTTGGAGTTCTGAAGTACACAGGGACTTTTCTCAACATCTCAAATCCACGAAACTTATCTTCAATGATCCGGCGCTCACTTAAAACATAGTAATTCATCTCGCCTAGTTCACGCTGAAGTGTCTGGATGCTGGATGGAATAATGTAATATTTTCCATTCTTGCAGCCGATATATCCACCCTTAACGTTCTTTAAGACAGAAAATCTTCCCTTGCCGACAACAACCGTATCAGAACCTAAGGTACCATCGTACACCTTTTATTCAGGTTTCTTGAACTTCCGCCTACGCACCGGTACATCAGCTTTGCATTTGCAATATCATCCGCGATAGAAGACTGACTTAAGATCTGCATATTGCTGCGCACCAGCCCCCGCATGGTACTTCCCGGAATGGCTGCCTTTCCATCCTTATTTTTATAAAAATGCTTATCTCCGCCGTCAACTATGATAGGAGTTTTGGCAGTAACCTGATACTCCAGATATCCGGATAAGCCACTTATCTCACTGTGCTTTGTGATTTCGTCTTTCCGGTATACTTTTTTGCCCAACGGTACGAAGTTATAGGGTGTTCCTACATAACTCATTCTGCTTTCGCCTCCAATCCAAAGGGTCTTGTATAGACAACTACAGCCTGTCCGTCTTCATCCGCCTCGAGATACTCTTTTACTGCAAGTCTGCATGGAGATTTGACAGCGGAAACTGATTTACGAACCTGATAGTACTTGATCACGGTATCCTCTTCTGCATCAGCATTCTCTTTCTCCGTAATCTCTACAGCCTTCAAAGAACCATTCTGCTCGTATACATGCAGTTCGCCTTTTTCATCAAATGCTCTTAATTCCACCAGTTCATCCCAGTTAATCCCATCATGAACACAGTTTCCGCACAGGATGTCACTGTACATATGAGCAATTACATAAGGATACTGTGCTGCTTTTCCTTCAGTTCTGAACGCTCCGCAGATACCGCCCGGACATCCAGATGTTTATATGTTTTCATAATCTGCCATCCCTTCTCAGACCGCTTTCACATACTCTGTGATCAAATCTGCGCCCTGTTCAATCTGTCTGCTCTTTAAGTTGATCTTTGCGATCACTTCGGTTCCTTCTTTGATCAGCAGCTCACTTCCGTCTATATAACCTCTGCCGATGCTGCTTCCGCTTCCCAAAGGAGAATACCCAATCCTACGTCACGCAGTGCATAAGAAGAAGGCCTGCAGCCTTTTTATTCTCCTCCTCAGATCAACCCGGATAGTGAGTTCACCATAAGCCGGAGTCTCACTGAAAAGTCCTCCATACATCACACCACCGGTAAATTTATCGATGTGAATCCGCTTCTGTGGCGGACGCTCACCGCCTTTTTCCAGCATCGCATCAAAGAAATGAATGCAGCCCAGAAATCCTTTTTCTTCTTTTCTGCATTTTTACCGAATACAGCCTCAATATCCGATACCGGAAGCCGTCTCAGCTTTGCGATTTTCTCCATCTGGCTTCGCAGCACACCTTTAATCGAAGTGGCCGGAATCAGAAGTTCTCCGTCTGCTCTGCGCATCTGTTCTGCATCCGCTGATTCCTCATTATAATCTCTTACATCGATGGATTTGACCAGGATCTCGCTGTCCACTTTACCCTTCAGTTCAAAATGAATGCGGTGATCCAACGTGGATACCCGTCCTTTTAGCTCCTCCAGAATAGACTGTCCCTCTTTTGACTCATCTCTCCAGAGTTCCCGGTCTTTTTCCGGGTCATATCATAATCGATTTTCAGCAGTTCTTTGAACTCTACATATCCGCAGCCATTGCTCTTCTGACCACCAAGCTGAATATTGCCAGCCTGCAGAGCACCTAATATCCTCTCTATCGTTGCCTCATACTCATGTTCCCGTTCATACAGATAGAGCTTAAATGTAAATTCAGAACCTGCTGCCACTGACTCCATCTCAAACTTCTGGCCGGACCAATTCTGTCCGCCTTTGGTCTGAACAAATGCGGCAGGTACCGGTTTCCCGGTTAATCTTAACTCTTGGTCTCAATTCGGTATCTATGACATTTCCCGTGAAAAATGCATCGCTGATCCGGACTTTACTTCCTGTATCGGAGCCATCCGCGCTGGAACCAAACAGTTTATTCTGCAGTTCCGGCTCATCTGCAAGGTAATCTCTCATCGCTCCGGCTAATCCGGTTGCCTGAATAAATGGGACATTCTTTACCGGATGAATCAGAATTCCTCCGGCTCTGTCATCGTTTCCGCCGATGTGCAGCGGTTCCTTACATATCGCCGTGATCTGATAGGATACGATATGATCATATAAACTTCCGTATTTATCAGCCATGATTTCTTCCCTCCCTGTTTGCGTAGCGTATCTGCCGCTCCATCAGCTGAAGCTTATACCGAATCTGCTCATCCGGCTCAAACAACTGATCAGCCGGGATTCCCATCACCTTTTTCCGTCTATTTCAAGCAGTTCAAACAAATCAGAATTAAGCATTTTCTCCAGATAACGATGGTAGGAATCCGGTTTTCTTGTTATCCTGCTTTTGTAGCGTTCTGTCTTTTCTTTGGAATGAACCAGAAAACTTCCAAGCTTCCACTCTGCCTTTTCCGGCTTATACTGACAGCTGATACACATCGATGCAATCACGCCCAGCTGACTGGAGGTAATTCCTCTCAATTCATCCGTATGTTCTACTACATAACGTTCCATGCCTCGTTCAATCCGATGCTGTAAAAGTCCTCTGGCTGCCAGTCGGCAATCCTCCTCTGCATGGATTTTGCTCTTTTCAGGAGTCTGTACTGTTTCCACCTGCTCAGCCATTTTTCCATCGGTTTTTATAGATGATCTGACCAAATCCTTCCATAAATGCCACCTGGCCAAATCCTTCCACAGTCCGGATACCCAGTCCTTCTGTTTCTACACGGCGGAAATTTTCCTCTGGAATCTCCTGATCGGCAATCAGGCAGAACACACTTCCTGCTTCGTACATGTTGGCGGAAGGAATGGTTCCCTTCAGATCCGATTATAACCATAGATCTGGGCCGTAGAGGTTGCACAACGTTTCAATTCCAGTTTATCACATCCTAAACGCTCTGCCAGTTCATCCAGGTTCAGCCCGCAGAGCTCTCCGATCTCACTTCTCATCACCAGATTGGAAAGAAGCACCAGATAGAACTCCTTCGATGATTTCTGAGTCCGTACCTCTCCGTAAGGAACTGCCTCATTCATGGCTTCCAGAACCGTACAGCAGGTTCCATAACCGCCGCTGCGTCTGTTTCCTACCCGGATCTCTTTGCTCAAAACTTCCAGAACCGCTTCCCTAAGCTCTACATCGATGTCATCTGTCATCGATACATAACCGGTAAAATTCTGTCCTTTTCGCAAGTACTGACTCCGGAAAACATTTCTTTCACTTGTGCGTCCCATATTAATATTGATATCTTCACTCAATTCAAGACCTGTATAGCAGATGCAGTCTCCCTCAACATAGCAGTAGCTGCCGAGAGATGCCCGCTTATATCCTGACTCCACATCCTTTTCAATAACGTTCTGAATCTCCTTTTTATCAATACAAGGTGTCTTATCTTCGAAAAATCCCTTTAAAGAAGGAATTAATTCCTTTCCATTCACCGTCAGGTAGGCATTCATAAAACGAATCTGTCCATTGAAGAATGCCGGTTTCCAGGTCTCAAACTCAGCCTGCTTTGCCAGTTCCGACATCACATATCCCCGAAGCGCACTGCCAGGAATATAGCGCAGTGTGTCCGTCTGTCGTGCTGACTGCTTTTATCATCCGCAATTCTCAGCGGATCCATATTTTTCAAATGAATCTTCCAATAATTATTCATGCTGATCCTCCACGCAGATACTTACTTCTCCAAAACCACGGTTTCTCATAGTACCGACCCATTTGATCAGTCCTAACACCTCTTTCACCAGTTCAGCATCCTGTGCATCGCAGACACAGGTGCCGTAAAAATGAAATCCGCTCTTTACGCAGCGGCACTGGCGAAGGGAACCTTCCTTAGCCATACCATTTTCCAGGCTGGTAAAATCTCTGGTATACGTAAACATAGCCTTATGTTCTGAAAGATCTTCTGTTTCCTTCTCTGCTGCACTGCGCAGAAGGGGATGAAGCACTAAGTCGGAAAAACTAACTTTTCTGGATTCATCCAGAAGTTCCGAACCACCTTCTCCCATCAGAGTGCAGACGATATGGTCTGTCTCTGCCGTATCTTTTCCAGTCCATCCAAGAAGGTTAATCAGTTCTTCCCGGAAGATTCCCTTGAAGGTATTTCCCTTCAGATACGGAAACCCTGCATCATCCATCTGTGTTGCGATATCTTCTCCGCCCGGAATGCTGAGTCCGTTGCCAAACACGGCATCCGACTGCAGTGTCATTTCTATCAAAAGCTTCATGCCTGCTCTCCTTTCTCTTTCAGACCGATAAAGGTATCCAGCATCTCAACTGCATCAAAATAAAGTGAATGCTTCTTTCCATCAATATCCAGGAATGCACGGCGCTCCAATCCGCTTCCGGTTCCAATCTGTCTGAGCTGTTCTTCCAATTTATGATCTTCAAAAATATCCAGATTTAAAATATCCATAAGAGAAGACTGAAGATAATATTCGGTTGCCTTTTCGCCTTCTTTCAGTACCCCTCGAAGCTCCTTGATCTTGCCTCTCGCATAGACTTCTTTCTTATCAAGCAGCATGCTTAAAAGCTTCTTGAAGGAGCGATAACGGCGTACCTTTTCTAATTTCCAAAGCTCCGGTTCTGCAACACAGCATATAGGGTCTTAACTCCAGGGTTCCGCCATCCTCTGTCTCATATTTCTGGCGCATCTCAGCAAGATCATCGATGATCTCACCGAATTCGATATGCCAGTCAATCGCACAGCCCTTGGTTCCGGAATCCTGAATCCGGTCATCATAGGAAGCCAGGAAACGCTTTGCATTAGAACAAAGCATCTCTGATAACTCGTAGGCTTTGTAGAACGGATATTTCTGATGTACAATCGCAACACCCGCACAGGCTGTATATTTCTGATGATCCACTGCATTTTCCAGTGCAGATAACTTCTCAATAAAGATACGTGCTGCCTCCAGACCGATTCGGCCTTCTGTGACAAAGCAGACATCATCACCGGCGAGAATCAGTTTTCTAACCGGGAAAGAACGGTTCTTCAGGTTCAATCCTGCATCCACCAGAGCCGGAATCTGCTCTCCGATCCTCATCTAGCATGCCTCGAAAAGCTGTCTTGAAATCCGCATCAATCGCATCACTGAAGCTGCGAAGTGTTTTCTTATATTCCTCCCATGAAAGATCCTTACACTTAGTTCGAAGGTTTTCCACTCGTTTTCCCATGCCGTTTCCATCGATATGAACAATCGCCACAAAACTGGAATCATCCTTGCTGACTCCCAGTTCTTCTAGTTTATAAGGCATAACATAACCTTCCGGCACATACCATGCTCCGCCGGCATCTCAATTTTGTCCACACGTCCGGTACTTACCTTGGCACGGCGGAGATTCGAATCTTTCTCTTCTACTCCGAAAGAGCCCTGATGGAACGAAGCTGCACGAACTGATTTTTTCTTTTCCAGTTCCTGGGAAAGACGGAACAGATTCTCTCCCGCTCCCTTGCTCTCATCATACTTCATCGTCTTGATAAAGTACTCCAGCTCCGGATACTCACGGCGAACCCGAGAAGAGATCGCATAGGCAAACTTCTCTGCGGACTCCCGATCCGAGAACTCCAGAACCGTATGGCCGCCGCCGGAATATACCACATTTTTCTCCTTGTCAAAAGCAAGGCCGCTTCGCTTTGCAGCCAGTTCAAAATATGCCGGATCTGTCACCCTGCATATCTCCTCGACCGTTCCACGTTTTCTTCAGTTTCGTACTCTCAAAGATGTACGCCTGCTTTTGAGATACTTCTAAAATCATCAGTTGTCTCATGAAATTGTCCATCCTTCCCGTAATTTTCGAACATTTTTAGGTAATTATACCACTGTAATCGAATAATCGTCCACCTTTTGCAGTATTTGTCTATCAAAACACACACATCAAAAGTGCGTCTACAAATATTCATTTTCGTTTCATGAGTTAAGTCTAACATGGGGAATTCAGAAAAATTAGACAAGTTGTTCTTTAACAATAAGTATTTCAACTGTTTTTATCGATTTGCGCAAAAGAATAATGCCTCAGATTAGTATCAATGCCCTGAAAGGGGCGTCCTTCATTTCTACGAAAATGACAAAATTAAAAGCGCTAAAACCCGTATTGTGTCAATGCCCTGAATGGGGCGACCTTCATTTCTACCCTTGCCTCTGGAAACCCTTGTAAATCAAGGCTTTGCGGGTCCATTTTTCCAGAAGTTTTTCAGAATATTCTGAAAAAGGCATTTTTGAAGGGTGTTTTTTGGAAGTTCACAATTTGTTCATATTTGACAGTCCCATTCCTTCTTTTAGGATACCTCTTTTTTCTGGGTTTGAGAAGTACTTACAGCACACTTTTAATTGGTTAATTTTAATTGACTCCATCAAAAAAAGCTGAGTAATGATATCTTCTCATCATCTCCGATACAGAATGGGCATCTAAACCGACCAGATAATCGTCGGTACAATATTTCCAGAATATCTCCGGATAATACCAGTTTGCTTCCATTGAACTGATATTTTTTTCTAAAGGAATGTGATATTCTGCGGCGGCATTAATTAGTTCTTTTACAATTCCTATGTCTGCTTGTTCTCCAGGTTTTAAGTAGCGATAGCTCCGATCCGGATGTGCTATGCCGGAAAAATATCCGCTTTCCACTCCCTCTAGCTCTGCTCTGACGATTCCGTCTGCACGGCCGCTCAGTCCTTTTTTAGAGAAACTGTATTCACCGGGCGCTAACTCATAAAAATGTTGTCCCAAAAGCAGATATTCTATCCCTTCGTCTTCTTTCAGCTTTTCATAATAAGCTTGAAATCCGGGCAGATATTCCGCCTCTAGTCCTATTCTTACCTGTATTTTCCCCTGATATTTGGCTCGAAGCTCCCACAGTGTGTCTTCATACTCCGGAAGTTCTTCCATTTTCATTCTTCCGCGGAAAAGATCACCTGGAAATGGTGCATGATCGGTAAATGTGATCTGTTTCGCTCCCAGGCGAATGGCAGCTTTGATATACTCTTCCTCTCGTTCTTCTCCGGCATGCCCACACCTCCAGGTGTGAACATGAAAGATTTCCTCTGGATTTAAACAAACTGATTTTCACTTATTTCTCTCTTTCTATTAAGTACCGACCAAAATCAAAACTATTATTTCTTCCTATATGGAACAACTCTCCCGCTAAAAGTTCTTCCAGTCTTTCTTCGGTGATGTCTTCCATCACGACTACACCCCGTATTCCTTTTAACTCCATCTTGCTCTTATGGGTATTCGAATACCGGCGGATTCCGGAACGTGCAATATGAGATTCCAGCATCCGGGGCCAGACAAGAGGCTTTTCCAGTTCAACCGGATTTTCATCAAAACAGCTCATCATCTGAATTTTCCGGTGTACAGCTCTCCAGATAACATCTGCATCAAAATCATAGAGATCGATGCGATCCTTCCGAAGGGCCAGGGTGTGAGGAAGTTAATCCGGCAGACATGCTTCTCTTCCCTGCCGCATCCCCTTCCGATTCCAAGCTCCCATTTTCTCTGAGATATGTAATCTCCTACAGTCCGGATCCGGAAGTTCTCCATATGAATCTGATTTTCATCTAAAATCATGCTTTCATCTTCTGATAAAACCGCTGCGATTTCAAATCTGGCATGATCTTTTCCGATTCCGGCCTGTCCAAGCTGCCAAAACGCATCCAGATATTGGCTGAACAGCGCAATATTACGTCCAAATAGTTTCAAGCGGAATACAAATCCATGACGCGGATCCATATCCGTTTCCTGATTGTCGCACTCTATCAGGTATCCCAGGCTTTCTTTTCCGGTCATATATGCCGGTTTAAAACGCATTGGTGTATAAAATGCATTCCATACGATGCAGCTGTCCTGAAACCTGCATTCATCACAATTGCGGTCTGCCACACAGTTTTTTCTCAGCAGCATCTCACCCAGACCACCGCGCAGAGCTGAAACCTTCTGTTCCGGAACTTCCGATGGTTTCAGAAAGCGCAGACAAAATGTTAAGGTAATATAAGGGATCTCCAGCCATGACACTGTAGTTTCATTGATCATAATTCTACTTCCTCGCATTCTCATTTGCAGATATTATTTCGTGATTTCATCACTAATCACTTCGCCGTTCGCCAAAAGTGAGCAAGCTCCCTATGGCTCTCTTGTGCTCATTATATCGCATTTTCTCCGGAACCGGGGGAGTATTTCCATTATTTTACATATTTCACTGGTTTCTATATCTGTTCCGGTTCGCCACAATCCACTCTTCCAGTGTCAGCGGTATATAATCAGAAAACATGCAAAACAATTAATCAGCTGGCATGGTGTCTCATCCTCTCTTTTAGAACATAATTCCATTTCGATGTTTACGTACATCTTTCAGATATTCGCGGATCTTCTGTTCATCCGACCGTTATGCACATGTCCGTACAGCATATAGGTCTTCGGCCGTCCCTCCCGGTCCAGGGAATACTGTCCATTGTAAAAAAGAATCGGATAATGCGATAATACCAGGCTGTATCTCCCATCCTGCATTCCAGATAAGGGACCGCCTGTTCAAGCAGTCCCTTATCAAATGCCGGATCCTGAAGGTATGTGTCATGATTTCCTATTAACAGTGTTTTCCTGCCCTTCAGACGATGAAGAATCTGATTCACCTCCTCTCCCTGGGAAGAAACACTCAGATCTCCTAAGATGAATACATGATCCCCATCTTTACCCGTGAATTCCACTGGGCAATCATATATTCATCCATCTGTTCGGTGTTTCAAAGCCCCGGCCATCAATCTTCTCATTGAGCCGGGCATGACCAAAATGAAGATCTGAAATATAGTAGTTCATTATCCCCTTCCTCCTTTTGCTTTGATACGTACCAGGCACTCACGGCCAAAGAAGAACCAGCCGCAGCACATGGAAGCCATCAGTTTCACGCCGAAATAGATCAGCCATCCCATAATTGGGAGGAACAGAATCCACTCAAAATAGCGTGTCACCTTAGATACAAGGTTCCAACCGTATGGGATTCCTCCGAAAAGGAGAAATGCCATCGGTGTCCCGATCATCATCCCCACAAGGCTGGCGTTTCCGTCCCCGCTCTCACTGAACGCAGTCAGTGTGCCCAATATCGCAATCACCACTGCGATTACAAAGCGGCGTTTTTCCGCTTTTCTGCATGCCTCCTGCTCTGCTGTCATTTCTACTGTTACATCCTGTAAAACCTGATTTGTATTCATACTCATACTCATTTCCTCCTAATCGTCTGTTAACAATCACTTTGATAATAATAGAATAACTTATCTTCTTCACTGTTTTTGGACACTTCCTTTAATAATTGCGAAGTTCCTTCAAACATTCCATCTTTCCGTTTCTGCGGGAACAGGTGCGGCGCTTATCCGCAAAACAACCGGACGTCTGTTCCATACCGGACCGCGCTCAGCCGGCACAGCCATGCTCTTTTCAATTGACTTTATCGTGTTTTGTCAGTTTTGCCATATTCGTTTCCCTCCATCTCTTTGATGGTTATATGATACAGCAAGAGTTTCACTGTTTTTGGACACTTGAATTATATCAGATGCGAGATAACTCCCATCTGATATGGTCCCCGGCAGAATTGTTTAAGGTACGCAAAGAAGAAAACATCGTACTGAAAGCATATCTATGTGCATATTTGTGCAAATTTATGTGTAACCACAATAAAGTTTATTGTGATTTTTGCAATTTTTCCGTATAATTCATTATATATGCAGTCTGACGGATCTGCTTTTTCAGGACTGTAAGTATGAGGAGGTCAAATATGGACGAAAAAATAGTTAGTGATTGTGCTAAAAAAACTTTTACACTTCCAGCAAATGGCAGCTTCTTCGACTTTGCTCCCGATAGTCCAGCTGAAAAGGAACCAAAAATCTCCTTCTGCTGACTTTGAGCACGATCAGCCCGAATCCCCGTAAAGGTATTGCGATGCTTTGACGGATCAAACCGAAGTTCCGGAAGAATACTATTATCAGTTAGAGCCTGTTCCTTATATGCTGATGCATCAATTTGCAGAAAAGAACAATGGTGAAAAACTGGATGGAATTCTTATGATCTGTTCTCCAGCTACTCTGGACGACACCGTTGAACTGACTGATCCAAGATACGGCGATTTTAAAGATACAGCACGAAACTATTTCGCATTCACCACATCCACATTTGCGCAAAACATCAGTCGCCACTGTCCTACAAAGAGATCTGTACAAATTTCGGCAGTAAAGAAACTGATCCGGTAAAACGTGCGGAGGAACACTCCGAAAACAGCCGTCAATTTATCCATGATGTGATTGAAGAGATCCGTCTTCTTAAGAATCATTATCCGGATTTAAACATCCTTGTAGATACCCACGGTGGTTTCCGTACAGCTCAGGAGATTTTAAATACTGTTTTATCCCTGCTTCAGCTGGAAAATATCGAGATCAAACCTGAACATATCTATAATGTAGAATTCCAGCCTGTAAATGGAGTCAGCCGCGCCTACTTCACATCCTCAGCTGAGATTTTCGACATTATAAACTTTGTTTCCGGTATCCATGAATGTATCAACTATGGGCAGATCAAATCTCTTGATCAGTCTATGAAAAATTTCAAAGGAGAAATCGAACAGAAGGTTCTGGACAGCATGAGAACAACAGCCGAAGGTATTCAGCTGTGTGATGTCAACAAATTTGAATCCGGTTTATCAAACCTTTCCGATTCACTGAAAAAACTTGGAGGCACTCCGGCATCGCTTGATAATTCCAGCTATTTAAGACTCTTCCAGGATTTGATTCGTGACAGCTATGGTGATGAGCTTTTAGACAACAGCAAGCGAAAAACCATCAACGAAATTAAATGGTGTATTGAAAAAGACTTTATCCAGCAGGCTCTCACTCTTGTGGAAAGCAAGATGCCAAAAGAGATCATTGAACATAACTTCCTGTATTGCAAAGAATTATTTGATGTGACTTCTTCCGGCACAATCATTAAGAAAAGTGAGAAAGAGCACTTAAACGATGATAATTCTCCAAAGCAGCGTTGGGAATCTGTAGAAAACTATATTTTCCAGAAATTTGGCTGGACAAAGAAAGATAAAATAAAACTTTCTTCCTCAATTTAAGTGAAATTGACGATCTGGATAAAATTGAATATTACCGTGGATATCCCAATTGCTATATCAATCCGCCCAAAAAAGATACTGCCTGGGAAAGCCGCTGCTACCGCATCAGTGAACACCAGAAAGAAAAGAAAGACATTAACGTTTTAGTACGTCTTCACATGGAATTGAAACAGATTCGTAATCAGGCTAATCATGCTGGTGAGGATGACAATCGATACAGCATTGATACAGTACGAAAGGCACTGAAGGCCTACGTTGAACTCTATGAAAAAATAGAAAGAAAATTACATCGATAATTAATTTCTCTCCTCCGACTGCACCTGACGGTACAGCCGGAGGATTTTTTTAATACTCCCGAAACTGTACAAAACGGAACACGCTTCGCTTTTCCGTACCGTTTTCTCCGTATACTTCCTCAACTATCCGCTCGCTGCAGGCTGCTGCCACCCGAACTCCCGCTTCTTTCAGGCGGGCAATCACATGCCAGCTTAAACAGAATTCTCCCTGGCACATGACACAGTCTGGTTTTTTCGCAAGAATTTTTTCCGCATATTCTTCTGCCAACTTACGAACACCATCCGTACTCATATTTGCCGGAACCTGCGGAAAGGCCAGATCCTCAATCGTGCCATACTGAAGAGCCGCATTTCTCTCATCCCTCTGCCCAAAGTTTGCTTGGATGATTGGAAAAATTGATAAACATAGTAACATCCCCCTCATTTTTATCTCTATCTTATCTTAAATCCTCTTTCTTCTTCACAGGGAATCTCTGTGATCTCCATATCCGTCACGTTGATCCATCTCTGCTGCTGAATCCGAGCTAACATTTCCCGAATGGAAGCTTCGCTTCCCTGCACCTCCATCTCCACTCTTCCGTCCCACAGATTCTCCACCCAGCCGGTTAGGCCAAGGGACTGGGCGATATAAAAGGAACGGTAGCGGAAACCGACGCCCTGGACATTACCTGAAAAAAAGATGTGTTTTCGTACCATAATTTACATCTCCTCCGGATACTGAAATCCCCATTCTTTTCTGAATTCCGTCATCATATCCATCACATCTTTTGTATAATCCAAATGCATGCATTCTGCATCCCCACGGATGGCTTTCTCCATATCCGCCAGCTCATAGGCCAGCGCATCTGCATGCTCACCGGTCTGAATCACTTCCGTTTCTCCGGAATCTGTATAGGTGATTCTCGCTTCCCAGGCTCTCGGATATTCCATGATTTCTATATATCCCTTTTCACAGGATACCATGCCTCTTTTCGGCTGCTTGGAATGCAGCGACAACATGACAGATGCCATCTGGCCTTCCTGATTCATCAGCAGCAATCCTGCCTGTTCATCCACCCCTGTAGGTGCCGGTTTTACCTGGGATAAAAGCTGATCCGGCTTGGAATCCATAAACCACCGAATAAAGGAAAGCGCGTACACCCCGATATCCAGCATGGCACCTCCTGCCAGGTTTTTATTAAAAAAGCGGTTGTTCATATCATATTCTTTGAAGCTTCCAAAATTCATAGTGATCAGATTCACCTTTCCAAGTTTCCCTGACTCGAGAATCTCTTTAAGCTTTTTATAGATCGGCATATGATAAATCGTCATTGCCTCACCTATGACGACGCCCTTTTTATCCGCCAGAGCAATTGCCTCATCCAGTTCCCGGCTGTTTAAGGTGATAGATTTTTCGACCAGAATGTGCTTTCCATTCTCAATTGCCCTGCGCATAAAATTAATATGGGTATTATGGGGAGTTGTGATATAGATTACATCAATATCCGGGTCTGTAAACATGTCATTATAATTATCATATACCTTTTTTATCCCATATTTTTCTGCAAATGCAACCGCTTTCTCATGGGTTCTGTTACCCACCGCATCGATGTTTCGCCCGTTTTTCTTTAAGGCCACGGCCATTTCATTTGCAATCACTCCGGTTCCAAGAACTGCCCATCTGATGTTCTGCATGTATCTCTTACCTTTCTTTATCCAACTAGCACTCCACCGCTACCTTAATCACTCCATCTTTCTTGTTCTCAAAAAGCTCGTATGCATCTTCGATCCGGCTAAGCGGATAGGTATGGGTAATAAGCGGTTCCGTATCGATCTTGCCCTCTGCAATGAGGCGAAGCGTCTCCTCACAGTCGCATCCATCTACACCGCCGGTTTTAAAGGTAAGATTCTTGCCATACATATCCGGAAGCGGCAGCGTCTGGGCTTCGTCATAGAGCGCTACCACTGTGACGATTGCATTAGGCCTTGCACATTCCCAGGCTAACCGGAAAGTAGAGAGGGCTCCTGCCACCTCAAGGACTACATCGGCTCCGCCATGATCACTGTTTTTCTGAACATATTCCAGACATTCCTCCGGTGAAACGGTGTATACATCGGATAGTGCTCCTTTATAAAGCGGACGCGGTTTTCATCTTTCTCGCAGACAATAATTCGTTTCGGTTTCTTTAACATTACGCAGAGAAGGGTACAAATACCCGTCGGACCGGCACCGATGATCAGAACCGTATCTTCCTCCGTGATCTCAGAGATCCTCGCCGCCCAATAGCCGGTCGCCAGCACATCTCCCACAAACAGTGCTTGCCGGTCCGTCACTCCATCCGGAATCTTATTTAATCCCTGATCTGCAAATGGAACCCGCACATATTCGGCCTGCCCGCCGTCGATACGGCATCCCGGGCCCAGCCGCCATTCTCGTCCGTACAGATTTACATATCCATTTTTGCAGAAAAAGCATTCACCACAGAAGGTCTCTACGTTTACAGTGACTCTGTCCCCCGGCTTCACATGGGTCACCGCTGCCCCCACTTCTTCCACAATTCCTACCATCTCATGACCGACT